>Ga0055584_100000004_pt1 | contig 249269 bp, 232 predicted proteins | sample OSDHelmetaG_FD_58716 | JGI IMG/M metagenome (GOLD analysis project Ga0055584, IMG submission 58716) | Pelagic marine sediment microbial communities from the LTER site Helgoland, North Sea, for post-phytoplankton bloom and carbon turnover... | ecosystem: Environmental > Aquatic > Marine >... | reverse complement strand
GGCAATGGCAATGGCAATGGCAATGGCAATGGCAACAAGACGGTATTCCAGGATGGCCTCGACCGATTATATCCTTCCCAGTTAATTCGGCAGGTCGGTATTATCCCCCATCAGATTTTCTTATTGTATTGGCTGAGTAAATTACTGTTAGCGGTGCTTGCTCCACTGCTAATAGCAGAAGTCACAGCGAGTTTGCCGTTTGCTGTCCTCGTCGTCATTGCGTTATTAGGGTTTATGCTGGTCGATATCTGGTTACTGGTGAGTCGAAAGATTCATCGTCAAGCCATTGAAAAATCGTTGGGTTATTTCATCGATCTGATCGCCGTGTTTCTTAAGTCTGGTATGAATCTGACGCAGGCGTTTCGTCAAGCAGCACAATATGGATTACCCAGCGACAGCGCGCTGTCACGAGAGGTAGCACTTGTTGTACGCGAACTGGAGGCGGGTGGAGATCGCGACGTGGTGTTTGATTCCCTTGCCGTACGGACTGGGGTAAAAGATTTGGAGCACCTAGCGGCAGTTATCAATATTGGTCTTCGTGTGGGAGCGCCCATGACCGAGACTCTGGAAGCACAAGCGGTGTTATTGCGTGCCAAACAGTGGGAGAAGGCCGAATCCTTGGTCAGCCGTAAGTCTCTTGAGGCGCTCTTTCCCATGATGCTGGTATGCTTTCCATTGCTACTGGTGTTAGTTTTTTTCCCCGCCGCGGTGCAACTTCAAGCGCTGTTCACGGCGTTTTCTGGGGCTTTTGGTTAATCCCCATGTGGCACAACCATCATTCGACCAAGGCCTTGGCCACTGCCCACAACATAGAGGGAGTGACCGCATTGGCCAATTTACCTGCTCGGTCAGTGGTCAGCGACTCAACCGCTGACCGACTGCATGCCAAAGGACGGCTGTTGGAGCGCCAGCGCGGTTTTATTATCACCACAACCATGGTGCTAGTTTTTACCGTGGTGTTCATCGGCCTGTTTGTCGGCTTCTCTCTCGTTATTAACGCTTGGGTAAAACGTGAGGTCGTTCAAGACTCCGTTGATGTCTACGTCGTTGACGCCAACGATCAAGTGCTTGGCAAGGCAGTCAGTTTTGATGAGCACGAAACGCCGCTGGTACCCTTTGTCGATTACGATGTCACGGGTAGCAGCGGCAATTTAGCAAACTACCGGGTTCTTATTGGCGTCCGCGATGATCGTTTCACCAGCCGCGAGCGGGTCTATTATCCCGACAGCACTAACTGCACAGGGCAAGCGTGCCTCTTTGTGCCCAGTACCGAAACCTCTGGGGATACGTCGATCAATAGCGAGGGCATTGACCAGATTAGCGGAACTGGAGGGGTGAGTTATCAACTAGCCACCCAGGCAGGAGGCGGCGCAGGCACCCAGTACAACTATGCGATTGGTAGCTCCTCGGGGGGGCTGCCGGGACAGTTGTACCGACAGACGGCTCAGGCTTGCACCGTGACTATTAATGACAACACTGATACCTACCTATCTTTTTGGCAATCTCAGCGCGTTAGCGCGAGCACCCCCTGTTATACAGAGCTGATTGCAACGCCCGCGGACACCACACAAACTACTTTACGCTGCGGAGGTAATATAGGGAGCAACACCTGCTGTGTGCAGGGTCAAACGGTTCAGGGCCCGTCGGGGAATCTGCTATGCAGTGACTCATGTGTAGACGACTCTGGGAACTGCGCTTGCCCCTCAGGCTATTTTGCTCCGGGCAATAACGCGAGCGGCTGGTGCTGCCCCGATGGCTCTGATCCAAGTAGCTCTAATGGGGATTGCCAGCAAATTGCTCAGACGTTCTTCCAACCTACAGCAGGCACTTTTATTCAGGCTGAATCCGTGGGCGGCAACCCAAATATTCTTGATTCACTCGCGCCGCCTTTCACGGTAACCCAGCCCATCCATCCCGACGGCTTCCAAGCCAACCCTGCTCAAGGCGTTGAATGAAACGGCCATAAAGATCATCGTGGGAACCGCTGTCTGACACGCACAATGTCACGCTCAGCCTAATAAAGCAGTGGGTTTTAGTTTATATTATCGGTGACAGACAAGCGCATGAAGGGAGGAATCAACATGTTACGACCCGCAACAAAGCAAACAGGTTTTATCCTCAATTCAGAGTTCATACTCTTTGTCAGTGTGCTTGTTTTGGGCCTTCTAGTGGGCTGGATTACGCTGCGGGACGCTATCAATGCCGAGTTGATCGACACTGCCAACGCCATTGAGAGCTCTATCACAGCCCATTACTTTAACGATCCCGACAGAGGCAATGGTGCCGCATTTACCGGTCAGTCCTTGGAATTTTTCGAAGCCGGAGCCTCCGAGGGCCTTGGCTTATCCAATAACAACGCCGCCACCAACAGCGGCAGCGTGTCGGCGGCCAACTAGGTGCCTCAAGATGATTAAGAACAGGCGTCAACCGCTTCCCCGTCAGTCTGGATTCATACTGACTATTGAAGCTGTGCTCATCATGACTATTTTAGGTATTGGCCTTTTTGTTGGTCTCATCGCCGTGAGGGATGCGCTGTTTAAGCAAACATTGAGTCAACAAGGCCAAGATTTTTATGTCTTTGACAGCTCGGTTAGTCCGGTCATTCTGGGTAAAGTAGCCGCGTTTGATGTCCATGAGACACCTATTGTCACCTTTGTCGATTATGGTGCTCGAGTGGATGGAAGCGGCAACGAGCTCAACTTCCGAGCGCTCATAGGCGTTCGCGACGATCGCTTTACCTCGCGACAACCAATCTTTTATTCCAACGCGAGCTGCACTACCGATCCCTGTATCGCTGGCCCCAGCGTCGAGCTCTACAATATTGGTATCGATGGCGTGGTCGAAACTGGGTCAGTGGGTTATCTCAACGCCCTGCAAGATATCACCTATGCTATCGGTGCAGGTGATCCTGCCGTTAATAGCGGGGTTAAGGGCAGGCTCCTCCGCCAAACCTCGACTGCTTGCACCGTTACTGCGACCCATGCATGGATTTCACAGCGCGTGGTTGCCGGTTCGCCGTGCACAGATATCGCCGATATTGACTTGAACGTCACGGGGTTTTGGCAGGCAGAGAGCGTGGATTATCCGGCTGGCACGAATGTCCTCGATTCACTCACGCCACCGTTTTACACCAATATGGTCGGCAAGCCCTCCTTAGATGACTACTCAACGGTTGCGCCGACTGTGGGCGGCGGTTAACCGCCGAGGAAACGACTGTCGGCTGTTAAGCACTTGTCGTTAAGCCCCATTATCCTAGCGCCCGGCCATGGCTAGCGCGCGACGATCGACCCGTGAAACACCGAGCCATCGAGCGAGTAATCACGCAACCAAACCGGTGCGGATAGCGCCCACCAAGCGCGCGCTCTTGTCAAACAATCAACGGTTGCCCCCAACCACACAAGCAACCAATACCCCCCCACTAAATGCCAATTCACTGGGTGACCCATCGGCCGCTCATTTAAGTTGAAAAAAAACATAAAAAAAGGATGCCCAAAGTGGAAAAACGCCTATACACTCCGCAAAAATCAGCGCTGTTTCTCGGAGATCTTAGGCATCCCGTAAACGTGAGTCCAAGCCAAAAAGGATGCGAACAATGAGTGAGCGGGCAGCGAGACGAAAAGGTGGCGGTGGCCGGGCGGGTCGACGTGAGGCACGCAGCCACGCGGTGGTCGCTGTCAAGCCGTTCATTGAACGTAAGATTCCCTATGTTGAAATAGTGAGTGAGGAAGGACTGTCACTCATTGAGCACAACGCCGACAAATTACTGGCGGAGATCGGCATTGATTTTCTCGACGATCCAGAGGTGCTTGATCTGTTTCGCCAGGCGGGCGCCGACGTCGATGGCACCCGAGTCCGGTTTGCCCCGGGGCTGTGCCGCTCCATCATCCAGGCAAGCGCACCCAGAGAATACGTTCAACACGCCCGCAACCCCGCCCGCAGCGTCACCATTGGTGGCGACCGCACGGTATTGGTGCCCGCCTACGGCTCGCCTTTTGTGCACGACATTGATCAGGGTCGCCGATACGCCACCATTGACGATTTTAACAATTTTGTGAAACTCGCTTACATGGCGCCGGGGCTCCATCACTCAGGGGGAACCATTTGTGAACCTGTCGATTTGCCGGTCAATAAGCGGCACTACGACATGGTATACAGCCACTTCAAATACAGTGACAAACCGCTCATGGGTTCGGTGACCCACTACCGCCGCGCCCAAGACAGTGTCGATATGGCCAAGCTTGTCTTTGGTGATGCGTTTGTCGATGAACACTGCGTACTCACCAGTCTCATCAACGTCAATTCGCCGCTAGTATTTGATGGGACGATGCTGGGCTCCCTGAAGGTCTATGCACGCAACAATCAGGCCACCGTGGTGTCGCCCTTTATTCTGGCGGGCGCCATGTCACCCGTCACTGTCACCGGCACAGTGACGCAAATTCTCGCTGAAGCTATGGCTGGCATTGCGCTCACCCAGCTCATTCGCCCAGGCGCTCCAGTCATTTTTGGCACTTTCGCAGCGGCGGTCTCAATGGCCACCGGTGCACCGACCTTCGGCACCCCCGAGCCCAGCATGGTGATCTACGCAGCAGCCGCGCTGGCCCGACGTTTAGGCGTTCCCTTTCGCAGCGGCGGCGGGCTATGTGCCTCTAAATTGCCCGATGCACAGGCCGCTTATGAAGCCGCCAATACCCTACAAACCGCCAGCTTGGCGGGGGTTAACTTTATGCTTCACACGGCGGGTTGGTTGGAGGGTGGGCTGGTCATGGGATATGAAAAGTTCATTATGGATTGCGACCAAGCGAGCATGATTGGGGTGCTGTTAGGGGGATTGGATCTGTCCGACAACGCCCAAGCGATGGAGGCCTTCCATGAAGTGGGCCCGGGTAAGCATTTCTTGGGATCCGCCCATACCCTCAGCAATTTTGAAACCGCGTTTTACCGCTCAACCGTGGCAGATAACAACAGCTACGAGCAGTGGTCCATGGAAGGTGGTCTCGATACCGCGCAGCGGGCCAACGTGCTATGGAAGAAAATGCTTGCCGACTATGAAGCCCCTGAACTCGATCCCGCTATTGATGAATCCTTACAGGCCTTTATGGCTGAGCAAAAGGCCTCCTTCGCTGACCGCGACTACTGACCACCTCTACTGCATGTCTCTACCGGAGTAACGCCAATGTCAGATGACGAAGACATTATCCTCGCCGAATTAGCCGATGACGATCTCGTATTGCAGATGCATGACGACCTTTACGATGGGCTGACCGAAGAAATTGAAGAGGGCACACAACTTCTTCTTGATCGCGGTTGGTCCCCGGAGCGGGTCTTGGGTACGGCGCTGGTCGACGGAATGACCGTGGTCGGCATCGACTTTCGCGACGGTATTTTGTTTGTCCCCGAGGTGCTATTAGCCGCCAATGCCATGAAAGGCGGAATGGCAATACTGCGTCCACTACTGGCGGAAACGGGCGCCAAACCCATCGGGACCATGGTCATTGGCACGGTCAAAGGTGATATTCACGATATTGGTAAAAACTTGGTCGCTATGATGCTTGAAGGCGCGGGTTTTGACGTCTTCGATATTGGCATCAACAACGCCGTTGAAGATTACCTCGCCGCGCTCGAGCGTCACAAACCGGATATTCTTGGTATGTCTGCCCTGCTCACCACCACGATGCCTTACATGAAGGTGGTCATTGATGCACTCAAAGAGCAGGGCCTCAGGGATGACTATATTGTCATGGTCGGTGGAGCCCCTCTTAACGAAGAATTTGGTCAGGCAGTGGGCGCTGACGCCTATTGCCGTGACGCCGCAGACGCCGCCACTACCGCCTTGCGGCTGGTGGGCGAACGCCGCGCAGCAGCGGTTACCTGATGGCTGAGCGTACCCCAGGCAAATTACTGGTCATCGCCTGCGGTGCACTTGCCAAGGAAATCATGTGGTTGCGCGACATTAACCACTGGCACAGTCTGGAGCTCGTCTGCCTGGACGCCGAGCTGCACAATACCCCCGACGCCATCCCGCAGCGGCTCCACGATCTTATTGCCAAACACCACCCTCATTATGACCAAATTTTTATCGGCTACGGCGACTGCGGCACCGGTGGCCATATCGATAAAGTCCTCGCTCACTGGAATCTAGAGCGTTTACCGGGCGCTCACTGCTATGCGTTTTACGCCACGGAATCGGTTTTTAATAATTTGGCAGACACCGAACCGGGGACCTTTTATCTGACCGACTTTCTTGCGCGGCATTTTGATCGATTGGTTATCCGCGGACTCAAGCTCGATAGCCATCCCCAATTACGGGATACATTTTTTGGCCACTACACTCGGGTGCTCTACCTTGCCCAACGTGACAATCCAGCCTTGCTTAGCGCCGCGCAGCGGGCGGCAGACTTTTTGGATTTGCGCTTTGACACCATTACCACCGGTATGGGCGCCCTAGGCACCTCCCTAGAGCATCAGGTGCTCAAGCTACAGCGTCGTGATGAGGCCAGCTGTGCAGCGCATTGACGTCCTATGGCGGGACATTCCCGCACAAGTCCTGGTCAAGCGCGGACGGGAGCGTGGAAAGGTGTTGTTGAGTCATCGCTTCCAAGCGGCTATCGACCGCGCGGCCATGCGCGCGGGCAAAGGCGGCAGTGACGCCTATCTCGATGAATGGCGACGCATCACCACCAGCATCAGTGGTGATGATGATGTACAAACCCTCGCAGAGCGACTGGCACAGGAAGTAGAGCAGCAATATTCCGATGAAGACATCACTCAGCTGGTTGCTCAAAAAGGCTTTAAGGATAGGGCAGTATGAAGTCGGTGCGTAATTGGTCGATCCGCCAGGCGAAATGGCTGCACGTGGTCTATGAGGGCATGGAGGGGCTGCTCGTGCTCATTAGCCCACTGCTAAGGCGCATCGGCTGGCAGCGACTCGATAGGGGCTTTGCCTGGGTTGAGGGGCTGATTAAAGGCTTTCTCTTCGACTCTCAATCCTGCGGCCAGTGCACCCTTGGCTCAACCGGTCTGTCGTGCCCCATGAACTGCCCGAAAACCCTACGCAACGGCCCCTGCGGTGGCGTACGCCAAGACGGGGGCTGTGAAGTAAAGCCTGACATGACTTGCGTCTGGGTAAAGGCATGGGAGGGCAGCAAAAACATTGGCACCCCAGAGACGACTATTCAGGTGATTCAACCTCCGGTTGACGCCCGACTCAAGGGTCACAGCGCCTGGCTGCGAGCGGTGCGTGAGCGACTGGGAGAGCTGTCATGAACTTTGATGACGAGCCCCCTCCAGGGGAAGTGCTGCCGCAATTACCCGGGCATACCTCGACCGGCCGCTTTGAACGCATTTTGCGTGCAGGTCAGTTTGCCGTGACTGCAGAAATAGCCCCTCCCGACTCAGCCGACCCGGCAGATGTTTATACGCGTGCAGCCGTATTTGAAGGCTACGTTGATGCTATAAATGCGACCGATGGATCAGGGGCCAACTGCCATATGTCGAGCATGGGTATCTGCTCCCTACTCACCCGCCTCGGCCACTCTATGATTCTGCAAATGTCGTGTCGCGACCGAAATCGGATTGCCTTGCAAGGGGACGCCTTAGGGGCTTCAGCGATGGGCGTCGCCAACATACTGTGCTTAAGTGGTGACGGAGTGCAGTCGGGCGATCATCCAGAGGCCAAACCCGTCTTTGATATGGACAGTATTTCGTCCTTAGCTATGCTTCGACAGCTTCGGGATGAGGCGCAGTTTTTGAGCGGTCGCCCGCTAACATCACCGCCACGTGTATTTTTGGGGGCCGCCGCCAATCCTTTTGCGCCGCCATTGGACTATCGTCCGCTGAGACTGGCGAAAAAAGTTGCCGCCGGTGCGCAGTTTGTGCAAACCCAATACTGCTTCGACATTGATCGCCTCAACACGTTTATGCGTGAAGTCCGCGATAGAGGTCTGGATGAAAAAGTCTTTATTTTGCCGGGCGTCGGCCCTCTGGCCTCCGCCAAATCCGGCGAGTGGATTCGTAACAATGTCGCCGGGGTACACATACCCGATGCGGTGATTAAACGCCTTGCTGGAGCGAGGGATCAAAAGCAAGAAGGCGTCAACATGTGCATTGAATTCATGCAACAGATTCGTGAGATTCCTGGTGTCAGCGGAGTCCACATCATGGCCTATAGGCAGGAACACCGAATCAGCGAAATGGTCGAGAAATCCAATGTTTTGGGTGGCAGAAAACCCTGGACACCCAAACACCAATAACAGGAGTCGGTCATGACTACGACGACCATCAGTTCCGCCAGCCGGGAAGTCCACATCGGCTTTGATCAACCCTTTGTCATTATTGGCGAGCGGATTAATCCGACCGGCCGTAAAATCTTGGCCGAGGAGATGAAAAACGGCGATTACAGCCGGGTTGAAGCCGACGCCCTTGCACAAGTCGCTGCCGGCGCCCAAATGCTCGACGTCAACGCGGGTATTCCCCTCGCCGATGAACCGCGCATTCTCGCTGAGGCCATTCGCCTAGTGCAGTCCATTACCGATGTGCCGCTAAGTATTGATTCTTCCATTGTCGAGGCTTTAGAAGCGGGCCTGAGTGTATATCAGGGCAAGGCCTTGGTGAATTCGGTGACCGGTGAAGATGAGGTACTCGAGCGTGTTCTACCCCTAGTGGCTAAATACGGTGCAGCGGTGGTGGCCATTTCTAACGATGAAACCGGTATTTCAGAGGACCCTAATGAACGCTTCGCGGTAGCGAAAAAAATCGTTGAGCGGGCGGCGGACTATGGCATTCCGTACAGCGATATTGTGGTTGACCCGCTAGTCATGCCCATAGGCGCCATAAATACCGCCGGCCTACAAGTCATGCATCTGGTCAGAAAGCTCCGGGAGGAGCTCAAGGTCAATACCACCTGCGGGGCCTCTAATGTCAGCTTTGGCCTGCCCAATCGTAACGGTATTAACGGGGCGTTTTTAACCATGGCCATGGGCGCAGGTATGACGTCAGCCATCACCAGCCCTTTGCACCCAGAGGTCATGGCCGCTATTCGTGGCGGTGATGTCATGATGGGCCATGATCCCGACTGCGCGAAGTGGATTCGAGCGTATCGCGACCCGGCAGCCGAGGGTACTGGGAGAGGCGGCCGCGGCGGCCGCGGCGGCCGTGCCGGACGCCGCAGAGGCGCCTGAGCCGTGGGAGAGAACGTCAAGGTCGTCTTTATGCCCGCGGGCAGACGGGGCAATTTCCCCAAAGGAACAGCCCTACTCACCGCGGCACGCAGCTTAGGGGTCGATATTGATTCGGTGTGCGGTGGCCGGGGCCTGTGTGGCCGCTGTCAGGTACGGTGCATGACCGGGAGCTTTGCTAAGCACAAGATCGAGTCAAGCGAAGCGCATTTGACGCCGTTTAGTGCCACCGAAGTCGCCTTCGGTGAGCGCAAACAACCGCTCATCGATGGCCGTCGACTGAGCTGTCATACCCAGTTGTTGGGGGATGTGGTGATTGATGTCCCCCCCAGCAGTCAAATGCACCGTCAGGTCATCCGCAAGGACGCTGAGCTTCGCGATATCCACCTAAATACCGTTACCCGCCTCTACTACGTACAGGTTGACGAACCGACGCTGGACGACGGACACAGCGAAAACCAACTGTTACTGGAAGCGCTCAAGCGGGAGTGGCAGCTCACTGACCTGTCATTGCGTCCCTCATTACTGTCTTCGGTACAGCAGGCCCTGAGCGGCGGTGATAGGGGCGTGACTGTCGCCGTACACCAAGGGCAGAACATTATTGGCGTATGGGCCGGCCTATTTGATCGGCCCCGAGGCATTGCTATCGATGTCGGCTCGACCACTGTCGCTGCGCATCTTTGCGATTTAACCACGGGCGAAGTACTCGCCACCGCGGGCGTCATGAACCCCCAAATACCCTTTGGTGAAGATCTGATGAGTCGGGTCTCCTACATCATGATGCATCCTGATGGCGCCGAAAAAATGACTCAGGTAATACGTGAGTCAATCAACGACTTATTTGTCGACCTCTGTGGTCAGGTAGAGGGCGACGTTAGCCAGGTGCTTGAAGTAACGTTGGTCGCCAACCCCATCATGCACCATCTGGTGCTCGGTATTAATCCCATTAACTTGGGTGGGGCGCCATTTGCGCTGACCCTCAGGGACAGTCTGGATATTCGTGCACAGGATATCAACCTCATGATTCACCCAGAGGGTCGGGTCTACGTCCTCCCCTGCATTGCCGGTCATGTCGGCGCCGACGCAGCCGGCGTGATTCTTGCCGAGGGGCCGCACCACAGTGACGCTATGACCCTCATCGTCGATGTGGGCACCAACGCTGAAATTGTCTTGGGGAATAAGAATCGCCTGTTAGTCTGCTCGAGCCCCACCGGACCGGCCTTTGAAGGTGCACAAATTAGCTGCGGTCAGCGCGCGACCGTCGGCGCGATTGAACGGGTTGTTATTGATCGAGATTCCTTCGAACCAAAAATAAAAATTATCGGCGCAGACTGTTGGTCAGACGAGGCGGAGTTCGCCGAGGTCATTGCAAAAACGCCGGTCACCGGTATCTGCGGCTCGGGTATTATTGAAGTAGTCGCTGAGATGTTTCTCGCTGGCCTAGTGTCACCCGATGGGGTGGTCGATGGCGGCTTAGTTGACCGGGTTCCGCGACTGCGCAAAGAGGGCCGTACCTGGTCCTACGTCCTGTATTTCGCAGCCAACGACAGCGAATCTGATATTGTGATTACACAAACGGATATCCGCCAGATACAGCTCGCCAAGGCGGCCCTGTATGCGGGCGTTAAGTTACTGATGGATAAAATGGGTGTAGCGACGGTCGACCGAATACGATTAGCCGGCGCTTTTGGTAGCCATATCAGCGTCACCCATGCCATGGTGCTGGGGCTGATTCCTGACTGCCTGGTGACCAACGTCTCTTCCGCGGGCAATGCCGCGGCAATGGGCGCGCGCATAGCCCTGTTAAATCAGGACGCCCGGGTTGAAATCGAGCACTTGGTGCAGTGGGCCGAGCGCATAGAAACCGCGGTGGAACCGCGTTTTCAAGAACACTTTATTGAGGCTATGGCTTTTCCCCATAAAACCGATCCATTCCCAGAACTGTTTACAGCCATCGCGCCTCCGGCGGCTAAAACCCCAGTGAGTTCAGCATCAACACGCCGCCGTCGCCGGACGACGGCGGCGGCGGCGAATTAAAGAGACAGTAGCAGTGTTCTGTCCGCTACGGCGAACGGACGCAAACATGACACCGACAAACCACTGAAAAGCCCACCCGTAGCATTAACGACAAGGAATCTCCATGCGCTCCGATATTGACATTGCACAAGCAGCCACACCACGCCCAGTGACCGAGATCGCCGCCACTTTATCGATACCCGAACACGCCCTTGAGCCATACGGGCGCACCAAAGCTAAAGTCAATTTGAATTGGCTCAAGGCGCTGCCCATGCGTGACAGTGCACGGATGGTGCTGGTCACGGCCATTAGCCCAACCCCCGCCGGGGAAGGTAAGACCACCACCACCGTGGGTTTGGGTGACGCTATGCGCCGTATTGGCAAAGACGCCATGATTTGTCTGAGGGAGCCTTCGTTGGGCCCGGTATTTGGCATGAAAGGGGGAGCGGCCGGGGGCGGCTATGCGCAAGTCATTCCCATGGAAGATATTAACTTGCACTTTACCGGCGATTTACATGCGATTGGTGTCGCCAACAACCTACTCTCCGCTCTGGTTGATAATCATATCCATCATGGTAATGCGCTCGGCATTGATGTGCGTCGCGTCAGCTGGAAGCGCGTCTTGGATATGAATGATCGAGCTCTTCGGGATATTACTATTGCTCAGGGCGGGGTCGGCAATGGCTTTCCCCGTCAAGATGGCTTTGACATTGTGGTGGCTTCAGAAATTATGGCGATCTTCTGCCTGGCCACTGATCTTGATGATCTAAAGCAGCGTATTGGGCAGATTGTGGTGGCCTATACCCGGGAGAAACAGCCCATTTGCGCCCGTGATCTCAACGCCCAAGGTGCGCTGGCAGCCGTGTTGAAAGACGCCTTGGCGCCCAATTTGGTGCAAACCCTGGAGGGCACCCCCGCCTTTATTCACGGCGGTCCCTTCGCCAATATTGCCCACGGCTGTAACAGCGTTATTGCTACTCAATCAGCGCTGCGTCTCACTGACTATGTGATTACCGAAGCGGGCTTTGGGGCCGATTTAGGCGCAGAAAAGTTTATCGACATTAAATGTCGCAGCGCGGGCATTCACCCGTCAGCGGCGGTGCTAGTGGCGACTATTCGCGCGCTTAAATTCCACGGCGGCGTCAAAGTCGCCGATTTAAAAGAGGAAAATCTCGATGCTCTCGCGCAAGGTATGGCCAATCTTGAGCGTCACATTGTCAATATTCGCGATCACTACGGGGTGCCGGTCGTAGTCTCCATTAATCGCTTCGAATCCGACACGCCAGCTGAGCTTGAGCGACTCATGGAGCATGTGCGATCTCTCGGTGTAACCATTGTTCTCGCCAACCACTTCGCCGAGGGTGGAGCCGGCGCCGAGGAATTGGCGCAGCTGGTCAGTGAGCTCTGCGAGCAGGATCAACGCCCAGCACACACAGAGCACAGCGCTTTCGTTTACCCCACGACAGCGTCTTTGTGGGACAAAATTGGGCGGGTTGCCACCACTATTTACGGAGCCTCCGAGATAACCGGGAGTAGCAAGATTAGGAATCGGCTGAAAGAGCTGGGCGATGAAGGTTACGGTCACCTGCCCGTCTGTATTGCTAAAACCCAATACTCGTTTTCAACCGACCCTCAGCTATTGGGGGCGCCCTCTGACCATGTGATGGAGATTAGAGAGGTTCGTTTAGCGGTCGGCGCCGGCTTTGTCGTAGCCGTCTGCGGCGACATTATGACGATGCCCGGCCTACCGAAAACCCCGGCGAGCGAAAATATTGACGTTGTCAACGGACAGATAACCGGTTTATTTTGAGGGTCTACGCTGACACCGGCTAACGGCTATTTATGAACCTCACCCTCTACAGCATCTGTCTTGCGCTTCTCACGCCAGCTATCCTGTTGCTGACGCTACTGGAAGCGTACCGGCGCAAAGGGGGTGTGCGCTATGTCAAAGAGCGTTTCGGGCTGATCCCCCGAGGGACAGACAAAGTCCAGCATAAGATTGGCCTGTGGTTTCATGCGGCGTCCCTTGGTGAGGTGAACATTGCTTTACCGCTGATTACACACTTCCAATCTGAAGGGGTATTGCTCACCTGCACCACCCCCGAGGCCATGCGACTGGCCGAAGCACGCCTCGGTTCCTCGGTCACCCTTCGCTACTTTCCCCTCGACTTTATTCACGGCATTCGGCGCTTTTTAACGACCTTTCAACCCCAGCAACTCTATGTGATTGAAACGGAGATCTGGCCCCGCCTTTTCCACGAATGCGCCATACAACAAATACCCATCGCGCTCATCAATGGCCGTCTCAGCGACAAAACCATGAGGGCACCGGGATTTGCCAAAGCGCTTTATGCTCGGGCCCTAGCGGGCGTTGACACCATTTGGGCTAGAGAAGCCGTCGATTATGCCCGCTTCGTTGAGCTAGGCTATTCCCCGGCACGTCTTAGCTGTGTCGGCGATAGTAAATTAGCCGGTAAAGGGGTCTTGGGGGTCACGGCATCGCCACTGGCCCGCCCCTATTGCCTCGCCATTTCCACCCATGAAGGGGAAGAACGTGCAGTCGTCAGCGCATGGCGTGCTGCGGGGAAAAAAGATGTGCTGGTAATCATCCCCCGACATCCGGCAAGGGCTGAGGGCATTCTGAGGGAACTAACTGCCGAGGGGCTACGGTGTTGTAAACGGACCGATTGCCCTGATCCCAGCGCGGACACCGAGATTTACCTCGCCGACACCGTGGGTGAAGTCGACGTGTTCTGTGCGCATGCCACGTTTGTCTTTGTGGGGGGCTCGTTGTTTGGCGTCGGTGGCCACAACGTCATGGAACCGGCACGGTTAGGTAAGGCCATCATTACCGGCGCTGATACCGCCAACTTTGACACGCAAGTCCGCTACTTGCGCGAGCATGGCGCCATTAAGCAAGCCGACACTCTTGAAGAATTTCCCTCGATCTGGCGGCAGTTGACCGACGATGCTCAGGGTCGTCATGCACTCGAAGTCGCGGCGCAGCACGCCTTCGACGCTCTACCCAATATGAGTAATATCTATGTCGAGCACATACGCGCGCGGTTAGCGGAGCGCGCGCCGGCCCCTGCCAAGGGCTTTCCGTAGCGCTTAGCTGCCTTCAAGGGTGTGGTGATACCCCTGACAAAAGGTCTGCCAATCATCACCAGTCATGGTGCCGGGCTCGGCAACGCGTTCAAGGGACCGTTTTAGACGGGCGACATTCGCCGCCTGCCAGCGGTACCCATGACCGCGAGCTAAAAATCGGCACTTATCAAAGTCGATAACGTACACATCTGCATCGCCAATAAGGATATTGCTGGCGTTTAAATCGTGGTGAAAAACGCCCTCGCTATGAAAGCGTGCAATGGTCTCGCCAACGCGCTTCCACACTGCCGATGTTAGGCTACCCTGTGACAGCTTTACCGACAGCGACTGCGTGCCACTCAGCCGGGTGGAGATGAGATGGCCTCGGTACAAGCAGCCATTCAATCGGGTGACACAGGCCGCCACAGGTCGTGGTACCGGTAGTCCCGCGTTGACCATGCGATGCAACAGATCAAATTCTCGGATCATGCGGGTGCTAGCATAGCTGAAAAACAGATACTGATCGGCCAACCAACGGGCGACTTGCCCACCACGCCGGTAGGTTTTTAGCACCCATTCCGACTCGCCATGGGTCAAAAACCAGACGGCACCACGCCCCTCGTGATGCTCGACCGCTCGATCACCCCAATAATCCGCTTGAAATAACTCGCTAGACGGGGTGCTCAGGGTTCGACTGTCGTAAACAATGACAGCATTTGGCAGCGTTAACGTGTCACGTTGGATTAATGAAGTCACAGCCATTTTTCCTGCCGGGCGACGTTGGCCACGCTACAAATAGTGAATGAACGATAACATAAGACCGCCGAGATCTCGTTGCCTAATCGGAGTATCAGCGATAGCTGTTATGTGGACTGCGCGGCGCGCTAACCGATCAGCGATGACTACTGACCACGAAGACCCGAGTCACAGGCGTACTGCTGCACGCAAGTAAACGCTACCTCGATAACGGGTATACATCTGATCTCGGGTTTACTGAGGCATAATGGTCCTTTGGCGTTGAGGACCACTTCTATGCTGTTCGTGATTGATTGTGTCGATAAACCCGAACATCTCGCTATCAGACTCGCCCATCGTGAGGCGCATTTGACGTATGTGCGGGGCTTTTTGGATCACCTCATTGCAGCGGGTCCCTTTCTGAGTGCCGAGGGCACTATGACTGGCTCTATGCTCATTATGGAATTTGATACCCTGTCTGAAGCTGAGGCTTTTTGTGCAGCCGACCCCTATAGATTAGCCCACCTGTTTGCCAGCACGACCATCCGACGCTGGGCGAAAGTACTACCTAAGGAGCACCCCGGTAATGAGCCCCCTCCGTTATGACGTCATTTATGAGTTGGCCTGCGAACGCAAGGGCGGCCCGGCCGCCGTCGACGGGCTGCTGCCTCAACCCTTGAGTCGAAGCAACATAGCCGCCCTACCCAGTGATCGATTTTTGGCTGAGTTCACGCGCAAGGTATTTCAGTCGGGATTTGTATGGCGGGTGGTCAATCAGAAATGGGGTAACTTTGAAGAAAGTTTCTGGGGTTTTGATGTTCAGCGACTGCTCATGATGCCAGACGATATGCTCGAGCGAAAAGCCAAAGATCCCGGCATCATCCGCAATCTGAATAAAGTCACTACCGTGCGTCACAACGCCATGATGATCGCCGACGCTGAGCGTCGTGAAAACAAAGGTTTTGGCCAGTTTGTCGCCGACTGGCCGACCGACGATATCGTGGCGCTGTGGCAGTACCTAAAAAAACACGGGAGCCGCCTAGGGGGTAATACCGGACCCTACGCGCTGCGCACTTTGGGGGTCGATACGTTCCTACTAACCCAGGACGTGGAAGGCTTTCTGCGCAATCGGGGCGTGATCGAGGGTGGCATAGCCAGCAAAAAATCGCTGCTCGCCGCGCAACATTTTTTTAACGAACTCCAGCAGCAGTCAGGACGCTCCCTGTCGGCATTGAGTCGGATCGTGTCCTTCAGCTACGGTCAGAACTACGTCGGGATTGAGCAGTAACGCTAGTCGTCCGACGCATCGGCTTGGCGAATGCGCGCCAGCCGATTTTCCTCCTCCTCCATCGCCGCTTGAATTTCCTGCAACACGGCATCGACATCAGCGCTGTCCCCGTCATCGTCGAACACACCGGTTAACTGCGCTTCTGGGTGGAGCTCACCCTCTTCATAAAGAGCCCACATTTCTTTGGCGTATTGGGACCCTAACAGCTCAGGCGCCGACAAGCCGTAGTAGGCAGTCATATTGTTGACATCCCGCTCCAGCATTGCTTTTGCATGATTATTGGCTGCCGCATTTACCGCCTGGGGTAAATCGATAATCACCGGGCCATAATCATCGACCAACACGTTAAATTCCGATAAATCCCCGTGAACCAGTCCCGCGCAGAGCATTTTGACGACGTAAGTCATCATGAGCGCGTGATCCTCCAGCGCCTGCTCCCGGGTGAGAACAACGTCATTGAGCCGCGGTGCCACCTCACCACCCTCGGTGGTCACCAGCTCCATGAGTAACACCCCGTCGAAGCAACCAAAAGGTTCCGGCACCCGAACCCCGGCTCGCTCAAGGGTATACAACGCGTCAACCTCGGCGTTATGCCACGCTTCCTCTTGTTGCTTGCGCCCGTACTTGGACCCTTTTTCCATGGCCCGCTGGCGTCGGCTATTGCGTCCCTTGCGACCCTCTTGATACTCCACTGCCTGCTTGAAGCTTCGCTTTGCCGCGTCTTTATACACTTTGGCGCAGCGAATACTGTCTCCACAGCGAACAACATAGACCGTGGCCTCTTTGCCACTCATTAACTGGCGCAGCACTTCGTCGACAACGCCGTCTTCAACCAATGGAGCTATGCGTTTTGGAATTTTCATAGAGTCGTTATACAGGACGGAGCCTGAGTTTAGGCAATAAAAAGTACCAATAGGCGCAGGGGTTGGCATTCACCGGCGGCCCTCCTTGAGCGCCCCGTCGCGGGCAGCGGCACGGCAGAATAACTATTGCATTGCACACCACTTGCCGTTTAGGGTGATACTGATGACAAAAATGAGGAGTCACCGCCATGAACACCCTGATTATCGCGTCTCTCGCACTACTGTTCGTTCACGTATCGGTATTACCGTTATCGTTTAGCTTAAAGCATAGCCAATGGCTGCTTGGAGCGAGAGACGATGCCCTTGACCTTGGTGTGTTAGCACTGCGTGCGAAGCGGGCGTCAGCGAACTATTTGGAAAGTCTACCGGCCTTCTTGGGACTGATGCTGCTAGCCAAACTGGATGGGGTCGACTTGGCTGATCTCGGCCTTTATTGGCTCGCCAGTCGAGCAGTGTACGCTGCCGTGTACATAGCGGGAACGCCGTTTGTCCGCACCGTGGTATGGATGGTGTCTTTGGTCATCCTGGTGATGATGGCAATGGCCTTACTCTGATCAGGATGCCTATTTGCAGTGCTGTGCTTGATCGCCCAGCCCTCAAAGTCGCTCTATCAATATGGCGGTACCCGACCCTGCAGCACCGCTAGTGGCTACTACACCGAGTCGCTGATTACGCCGCTCTAGCTCATCTAATAGCGTACCCATCATCATCGCCCCGGTTGCACCCAGCGGATGTCCGAGGGCGATAACACCACCATTAACGTTGAGCTTTTCCGAGGCGATACCCAGATCCGCCTGGCATTTAATCATGGTGGCCGCAAAGGCCTCGTGTACCTCAAAGAGGTCAATATCGTCGACAGTAAGCCCCTGCGAGGTCAGCAACTTCTCCGTCGCGCTGACGCAACCCGACAGCACCAGTAGCGGGTCATCACAGGCATTCACCATCGCCTTAATGATCCCTCGCGGAGGGCTGTCAAGGTGCCGGGCAAGCTCTTCATTGCCTATGAGCAGCAGTGCCGCGCCGTCAGCCATAGCGGGTGAATTACCTGCCGTATGAACATGGTCAATAGTCTTTAGGGCTGGATAACCCTGACACTGCAAAGCATCCGCACCCGCCTCGCCAATGGCCGTAAAACTCGCTGGTAATCGCGCCAAGGACGCCATGGTGGTCTGTGAACGGATGCACTCATCTTGGGCAATGCGTAATCCGGTAACGGGATTATCGATAGCAACAATGCTTGAAAAATAGCCTTCATCGCGCGCTAGCGCAGCCCGTTGATGACTCTGCAAAGCGATGCGATCTACCGCTTCCCGAGACGCGTCGTACAAAGAAGCAATTAAGTCCGCGCCGCTGCCCATCAGTAAAATCCGAGCCGCTAGCGCCACCTCAGGATCAAGAAATATCGCCGCCTTATCACTGAGCATCGGAACCCTTGACATCATCTCCACGCCCCCCGCCACGGCTACTGATTCCTGCCCCGTCATCACTTTGAGGGCGGCAATATTAATGGCATCCAGACCTGAGGAGCAAAAGCGCGTGACGGTGAGGCCGGAAACCGCACTGGGCCAACCCGCGTATAGAGTCGAGGCCTTGGCGATGTTTCCCGCCTGTTCACCGTGCTGGGTCACACAACCCAAAATGACTTCGCCAACGAGCCGTGGGTCTAATCCATTGCGTGTGACTATAGCCGTGTACAACGTCTTGAGTAACTCGAAAGAGGATAGCGCAGCCAAACCCCCATTGGCTTTGGCTTTACCCCGGGGGGTCCGAATGGCATCGTAAATCAAGGCTCGCTGCACGGCTGATTGCTCCTTAACGCGCGATGATACCTGCGCTAATACTGAATAAAGACATCATCATAAAAGGCAGGCAGCTCCGGGTCTATACACTGTGCTGCTATGCTCACGCAGCACATCAAGGTGCCGTAAACAAGATAGCGAGTGTTCACCGATTAATAGCGTTATTATGGGTCATACCTGCTTGGGAGTCTGTCTATGAAAACCACACTTGCTTTACTCGGCGTATTCACTGTCCTGCTATTCTCTGCGTCGGGCCAGGCCAAGAGCGAGTCGCTAACACTGGCTCAGGCGCTGAATACGGTACCCGTTCTCGACACTAGTCTGCCTCGACCGGAGGATGTCGTGGGGATTGGCGTGGGCGAACGGCACTGGTATCACCACGAGATTGTCCGCTACCTTGACGCACTCGCTGCGTCCTCGCCGCGCATGGTAGCACTGGGTTCCCATGGAACCACCTACGGGGGCCGAGAATTAGTGAGCTATGCCATCTCGTCAGCGGCAAATATTGCCCAACTAAGCGCTATTAAAGACGGTCGCTCGCTTATCGTGGATCCCGCAGCGACAGTGGATCTCAATGACCAGCCAGCCGTTATGCATATGATGTATAGCATTCACGGTAACGAACCCAGTGGCACCAACGCCACACCCCTAGTCGCCTATTACCTCACCGCCGCCCAAGATGAGGCTTTAGAAGCACAGTTAGAGAATGTGGTCATTCTCTTTAACCCCATGCTCAATCCTGATGGCTTGGATCGCTTCGCCCACTGGAGCAATAGTCTTCGGGGACTGAATCCCAGCCCAGATGCCAATGATCGCGAACATCGGGAGTCGACACCCAATGGCCGCACTAACTACTATTGGTTCGATCTCAATCGCGACTGGTTACCCCACCAGCACCCAGAAAGCCAAGGCCGTCTGGCGTTATTTCATGCATGGAAGCCCAACGTGCAATTAGATTTCCATGAGCAGGGCAGTAATAGTCATTTCTTCTTTATGCCTGGAAAGCCCGAGCGAACTAATCCTCTCACCCCGGCAATCAATCAGGAACTGACCGCTAAGATTGGCCAATTTCATGCCAAAGCGTTTGATGAACAGGGTATTTTGTACTTCACTCAAGAGCGCTACGATGATTTTTTTATGGGTAAGGGCTCGACTTATCCCGATCTTTTTGGCTGCGTTGGTATTTTATTTGAACAGCCCTCTTCTCGGGGTGCTCAACAGGCCGGTGTCAATGGTCGACTGACGTTTGCGGACAGCATTGCTAATCAATTCCGAGCATCGCTATCGTCTCTCGCGGCAACAGCTAGCCTCAAAGGTGAACTACTGGCGTACCAGCGTGCGTTTTATAGCAGCAGTCCGGGTCAATACGGAAAGGGTGACTTTCTGGCCCAAGCCGAAGGCGATCCAACCCGCCTGCGAGAGTTCATTCGCGTGTTACGCGGTCACGGTATCGAGGTGCGCATACTCAGCAAAGATGTTACCGCCGAGGGCACCCTCTATCGAGCTGGGAAGGCCATTGCCATCTCTTTGAATCAACCTCAGTCAACCTATTTAATGACCCTATGGGATCGCCAGCTCGAATTCGAGGAAGATGTTTTCTATGACGTCTCCACTTGGACCATGCCCCTGGCGTTCAATGTCACCCACACCCGACAAGCGGTCCGCAACGCGAAAACCGCGCCACTACCCGACGACTTCCTAGCGCAGGGCAGCACACTGAGCGCATCGGCTATTGGCTATCTCATCGATTGGCGAGATTCAGCCGTGCATGCTTTGCTCTATGACTTGCTCGAGGCAGAGGCCAACGTGCGCGTCGCCAAAAGCCCCTTCACCGCCGACACCGTTGATAATGGCGCCGTCGACTTCGGCTACGGTAGCTTGTTGGTATCGGCTGAACTCGGTCAGACTATTCCGACCCAAGCCCTGAGTTTACTCAATGGCGCCGCGCGGCGGGGTAGGCCAGTATATTCAGTGTCAAGCAGCCTTACGTCGCGCGGTATCGATCTTGGCAGCCTCGATTTTCAGGTGTTACGTTTACCTAAGGTTCTGCTAGTCACCGGTAACACGACATCAGCCTACGACACCGGTGAGATTTGGCACTTCTTGGATCGACGCGTGCAGATGCCCGTGACCATGGTCGATAGCGCGCGCTTAGCCAATACCCCTCTCGCCGACTACAGCCACATACTATTGACCGATCCCCTCCCTGACCGCCTGGCCGATAGTATTGACCGCTTCATGCGCAGCGGCGGTATCGTATGGGCACAGGGCAATAAGACCGTAGAGTGGCTAGGATCCGTGGGGTTGACCGAGTTGCTTTGGCGAGAAACCGTCATCGAAAAAACCCGCCAGCAACTGAAAAAGCAGCGCAGTGGCGAGCACCCCGATGTCGCTGAGCTGGAAGCATTGCTGCCTGAACGCAAGTCCTTCGCACAAGCAAGTGATGAGGCCGCTTTTCGCCTAGTCCGTGGCGCCATCCTCGCGGGCCTCATCGACATCACCCACCCGCTGGGCTACGGCTATACCGAGCCGTTACTGCCGGTCTTTCGACGAAATGCAGCGTTTATGGCCCGTTCTGATAACCCCTACTCGACGCCGATCAGTTATACCGAGGAACCGTTATTATCAGGCTATATGTCAGCTGAAAATCAAGCCCTTGCGGCAAATTCAGCAAGCACCCTTGTCGACGCGAAAGGCGATGGCGCCCTCATATTAACCCTTGATAGCGCGACCTTTAGGGGCTTTTGGTGGGGCACACAGAAGCTGTTAGCCAATGCTATTTTCTTTGGCGATCTATTGGAAGAGCCCCGTTAAGCGGCACGTTAGCAGCACTGAATACCAACGCGTTAGGGGACAGCGTCGGGAGCAGCCAGGCAAGCCTTTACTGGGTAGTCTGTGATGGACCATGCCCCGATTTTGTATTCCTTTCGTCGATGTCCCTACGCGATTCGCGCGCGCATGGCGATAGCAGCAGCCGGCATCACGGTTGAACTCAGGGAGGTGGACCTGAAAGACAAGCCCAGCGCCCTGCTAACAGCCTCGCCGAAGGGTACGGTACCGGTACTGATAGACAGCGATCAAGCCGTTATCGATGAAAGTATGGCCATAATGCGCTGGGCATTGGCCAAGGCAGACCCCTGCGCTTGGCTGGCATGCGACGACATTGCAGCGCCGCGCATTAGCGAGTGCGATGGCGCTTTCAAGGGCTGGTTAGACAAGTACAAGTATGCGGATAGGCACCCAGAGCGAACACCTAGCTACTATCGGCAGCAGGCCGAATCGTTCATCGCTAGCTTGGACGAATCCCTGAATAACCATCGGTTTATTGCCGGCTCCCAGGCGTGCCTTGGCGACGTTGCCATCTTCCCGTTTGTTCGACAGTTCGCTGCAGTAGATCCACAGTGGTGGACATCAAACCCCTACGAGCAGACCCGAGTGTGGCTACAACATTGGCTCGAGGGCGATCTATTTCACACCGCCATGAAAAAAACCCGCCCCTGGACAGCCGAGAGCCCGGCCTCAGCGGATGCGGTGTGGTTTCCAAACCCGGAATAACGGCGCACGACACGCGAACTCGCCCTAGAGTGATTAAAAGGACACATCCCATTGCAGCCGGACACGATTCTCAGAATCCTTGGTGCTCAAAAAGCCGTCATCGATAATCAGGTGAGAGACGTCTAGCGTAATTTTGTTACTGTGTCCGTTAAAGAACCAGTTAGCCCCCAAGGTAAATTCCTCGCGCTCGTTATAGACACTTCGATCAAAGGTGTTGGGTTCCTCAACGTAAGCATAGCGGGCAGCGAGCTCGAGCGGAGCGGGAATAGCGGCAATCCAATTATTGAAGAAATAACCGGCCTGTACATAGGCGCCGGTTAAATCATTGCGTGTACCCTCTACCCGATCAGTGATGAATTTACGATGCCATTCTTGTTGAAAGGAAAAGCCACGGTACTTAAAGGCCAATTCTTGAACCCCTTGCTCGATCTTATACTGATCCACACCCGCGCTGTTGGCCTTTGCGAAACCATCGAGATTGCCGCAACCCGACGACGACCAGCGAGTGCAAGGTCCGGTATTGGTGAAGCCGGCTATGGCAAATGAACCCGTGGGTTTTTCGGTGAACTCAACGTCGGTTTGTCGCCACGACAGCGCACGTCCTGAGAAGTTCCACTGCAGACGTCCCATATATAGATGATCTTTGGACCCATTGCGGACGCTACGGCCTTCCCCATTAAAAATGCCCGCATAATAGTTCAGGTCGGCCGCTGTTTCCTTGAACAGTCGACCGCGTAACTGGATCCCCAGCTGACGATCAACGGTGAACACCCGATTGACAATAGACCGCTCGACGAATTGCTGCCGACCCGATGAATCAACCCGCTCCCGATTAAGATCGATCTTCCACTGACCTACCCGAATGCCGCCCCAACTCCACTTTGCCAGATCAATCCGGTAATCGATAACCCGCGCGCTCGCTTTAGCGGAGTCGGCGTCGACATCACGCGCCGGCTGAAGATCCACTTCAAAGTAGTATTTAATCCACGGCTGAAATCCATGCCCGCCAATCTTCATGCGTAGGCGGCGCGCTTCAAAACTGGATGTGCCGTCGGTGTCAAAATCGCTCAACTGACGGGGGTCTGAGCCCACCGGATTACTGTAGCGAAGCTGCGCGCGCCACTGCAGGTTGGTGGCGAACTTACCATCGCTTGTTTCGAGGCGAAAGCCTTTGGAACCGTAGCTGGCCTCAACAGATGATGCATTCGCCATACGCGCGGCTACCGACGCGTCAATGGCTCGCTGGATACCCTCATCCAGAGAAACGGCAGTACCAAGCTGCTGCTCCTGAACATCGGCCACTCGGGTCGAGGACCCCTCACTGGACGAAGGAAGAACATCGCTGGTCGTTAGGGCGTCTTTCGCCAATAGTTTACTGTGCTGGGCTGGGGTGATAGCACCGTTGTACAAGAGAATATCCAGCAGCGCTTTATCCGCTGCGCTCGCCCCACTGGATGTCAGTACTGAAGCGACCAGCAGTGCAATTGAAGAACACCGAGTCAGTGGTAAGCTGCGCATTAGTCATCCTCTCGATTAGAATTTATGGGACTGCAGTTGGCCTTTTTGAACTCATCAACGATAGCTCACAGCCATGCGTACAGGCCACCCGCCACACTAACTGCTGGCAATAATCTGTGCCCTGTGGGCCGCTTTTTCAGCGCTGTTTGCAATTTCGCCAATTTTAGACAGTAACTGATAGAGAAACATGGCATCAATGGGCGAAAGCTTTTCTTCGTGAACTCGCAACTTAGCCCGTAATTTGCTCTGCATGTCATCCGACTTACGCTCGTATTTTTCAACGCCCGCCACTTTAGTCAAAATAGTTTGCGTTTGCCGCGCACCGAATGCACCGCGCGATAACTCGCGCGTTGCATGCATCACTTCAACCATGGCATTAACGGAGTCGACCACTGTCTGGATGTACTTGAAAAGAGCCTTTTCCAGCTTGTCCGGAAAAGCCAGCTCACGACCCAGGGAGAGACCCACAACGTCCTTGGTGTCGTTGGCCATTTTATCTTGCATACGCACTAGCTCTAGCAAATCGGCCCGGGAAACTGACATCCACAGTCCGCGGGGTAAATTACGCCGCACGTTCCTTTTAAGTTCATCAGCAACCCCCTCAAGACGAGCAATGTCCCCTTGAATGGCTTCCGCACGCTCCCAGTCATCGGCCTGAGCGGCGACAAAGTAAGCCTCTAATTGGCCAACGCAATTGGCACAGGCGACCATGTGCTGTTCAAGGAGTGCCAGTGGTGATGCACTGAACACATCAGAAATTGTTGATCCAACAGCCATTTGCTTCACTCCGTCACTAGAAAAATGTAAAAACCCGCAAGGGTAAGGGCATCCGTAAACGTTGCAAGCCGCTGCGACGCTACTGGGCTAACCAAAAACAGCCTGCAAGGTGAAAAAGAATATCACAGACAGTCCTGCACCTGCCGGCAGAGTGATCACCCAAGAGGTAACAATGACACCGACGGTAGGCAGGTGAACCGCCTCGACCCCCCTCGCCAAACCGACACCTAGCACCGCCCCCACTAAGGTATGAGTGGTGGAAATGGGTAGTCCGGTTGCCGATGCAAGCACAACAGTCGACGCTGCTGCTAATTCGGCGGCAAAGCCACGACTGGGGGTAAGTTCGGTGATTTTACGTCCGATTGTCTGAATAACCCGCCAGCCGTAGGTCGCCAAGCCCACCACAATACCCGCGCCGCCAATACCCAATACCCACCAAGGCAACCCCGACTTAGAGCCTACTTCACCGCCTGACTGGACCGTGCTCACGACTGCTGCCAAGGGCCCAACGGCATTTGCCACATCATTTGATCCGTGCGCAAAGGCCATAGCGCAGGCGGTAAAAATCATGAGCACACCAAAAACACGCTCAACATTTTCCTGGCTGTTCACATCTTTACCCGAGGTGTGGATGCGGTGCAGCAGTAACGCGCCGAGGGCCGCAATCACACCGCCAATTACCAGCGAGGGCACCATGGCATTGGCAAACTTGGAGCCCATGCCAAAATCGGCTTCTACTCCAATGTGCTTTAAGCCTTTCAACAGGGTCACCATGCTAATCATAAAGCCCACCAGCCACATATACATAGGCACATACTTTTTAGCCCGGGCAAAGCTGTCCTCGTGATCGAGAATAAGGCGTTTGACTGAAACAAACAGAAAAAAAGCGATAGTGCCTGACAATAACGGAGACACCACCCAGCTCGCGGCGATAGCGCCGACCTTGCCCCAGGCTACCGCGTCGACCGAAATACCCACGGCAGCAAAACCGACAATCGCCCCAACGATAGAGTGGGTTGTTGATACCGGCCAGCCTTTGACACTAGCCACCGCCAGCCAAGTCGCGGCGGCTAACAGCGACGCCAGCATGCCATAGACTAATAGTTGTGGGTTATCGGCCAGCAATGCAGGGTCGACAATGCCCTTACGAATGGTCGAGGTAACCTCGCCACCCGCTAAGTAAGCGCCCAAGAATTCGAACACAGCCGCCACGAGTATGGCCTGCTTCAAGGTCAGCGCGCGCGCGCCCACTGAGGTACCCATGGCATTGGCAACATCGTTAGCACCAATCCCCCAAGCCATGAATAAGCCGAAAATACAGGCTAGCGTTAACAGCATGACACCGTGCGAAGCGATGATTTCCATGACCAGTAACTCCCTTATTCGGCTATCCGGTATGAGGCGGAGTATAGACGAACAAATGTTACAGTCATGTGACAAATCGTGAGAGAAACAAACTTATTGAAGAAAAATTTTAAGCTGTTGTTTTATATTATTTTTTTGGCGTTATTGGCGAAAATGGCCTCAGAGCATCCCTGAATTCAACGAAGTCGACGCGCGCGGACACTGCGACCTTTGACCTTGCCATCGACAAGGTAATTCATCGCCTGCCGCACGCTGTCGCGGGTAATAGCCACATAACTGCTCCTGTCAAAAATAGTAATCTTACCTATTTGCTGACCGGCCAACCCCCCATCACCAGTCAGCGCACCCAATACATCACCCGGTCGAACCTTCTGCTTGCGACCAGCATCAAGCTGTAGCGTTACCATACTGCCTTTTAGTGCATAGTTAGGATCTCGGTCTAAGGACTCAAGCACGTCACAGGCGCAGGGCTGCTGTTGGTAATGCTCTATCTTAGCCAGCCGATGGGTCTCAGCTTCGGTGACAATACTGAGAGCTTTACCCACCTCACCCGCTCTACCCGTGCGGCCGACACGATGGATATACATGTCAGGGTCTCGAGGCAATTCATAATTCACCACCATGGCGAGGGATTTAATATCAAGCCCCCGGGCAGCTACATCAGTCGCCACCAACACCGGGCAACTACCATTGGCAAATTGAAGCAGCACCTGATCACGTTCGCGCTGTTCAAGATCACCGTGTAGTCCGCGCGCCTCTATATCATGCTGATTGAGAAAGGTGTCAACCTCCGCACACTGCTTTTTCGTATTGCAAAAAACCACCGCATTGGTGGGTCGAAAGTGCTCGAACAAAGCCAGCAACGTCGTTTGACGTTCGTGCTTTTTTATCTCGAAGAATAACTGCTCAATCACGTCTTCAGTGTGGGCAATATCATCGACAGTGACGGTAACGGGATCGCGTTGAATAGCTTTACTGATCTTGCGAATGTCCTCCGGATAGGTGGCAGAGAACAGCAGCGTTTGGCGAGGGGTAGGCACCTGGGCAATGATGGCTTTCATGGTGTCAGCAAAACCCATCTCGAGCATACGATCGGCTTCATCGAGCACCAAGGTTTTCACCCCCGCTAATGTCACCGTCCGCTTGTTAAGGTGATCTTGCAGGCGTCCCGGTGTCGCTACGATGATATGTGCCCCATGCGCGAGTGAGTCTCGCTGTGGACCAAAGGGCTTGCCGCCACACAACATCGCGACTTTAATATTGGGCATTCGACTAGCGAGGCGACGAATTTCAGTGCCTACTTGGTCGGCTAACTCCCGGGTTGGGCAGAGCACCAAGGCCTGCACACCAAAAAATCGCGGGTTAAGGGTATGCAGTAGGCCAATACCGAAGGTCGCGGTCTTACCGCTACCAGTTTTGGCGCGAACAATAAGGTCACGCCCTGCCAATATGAGAGGGATACTCTGCGCCTGCACTGGCGTCATGGCCGTATAACCCAGCGCTTCCAAGGCCTCGTGCTGGGCCGGGGCGAGAGACAGTTGGGTAAACGCAGGGGCAGTCATTGGCGAGCAGAACCGTCAGGGAAACAGGGCGTAACCATAGCAGAGTCCGGATAAGCGATCGGCACAAATCCTATGCATTTATGACAACAACAACCGGTGCCAGTGTTGTTATGTCATCATTCTTGAGCCATCCAACTGAACCATGACTGCCTAAAGATTGGCAAGCTCAGCGGCCATATCCGCCAGTGGTGCAATCAGTTTCGCCATTTCATTCGCGCGATCACTCGACGCGTTACCGTCGAGAGACCGTTTTTTTACCCCTTGTAAAATAGCGGCCAATCTCACTAGATTAAAAATAAGGTACACATTCCAATGGGGAATACGATCGATACCCCGCCGCTGACAATACGCCGCCACATACGCCGCTTCTGAGGGAATGCCTAAGGCACTCCTATCAACACCGCCCAGACCCGGTAACGCACAGTCGGGGGGTAATCGAAGTTGCATGCACTGATAAGACAGGTCCGCATACGGATGGCCGAGTGTCGACAATTCCCAATCCATTAGCGCCTTGACCGTCTGCTGGCCGGGCTCGAACATGATATTGTCTAGACGAAAGTCGCCATGAACCAAACAGGTCTGGCCATCATCCTCGGGAAGATGCTCGGGCAGCCACACCAATAAGCGGTCCATGGCATCAATCCGTTCCGTTTCAGAGGCTCGATACTGCTTTGTCCAGCGGCTGATCTGCCGTTCAAAATAATTGCCTGGGCGACCGTAGTCGCTAAGATTTATTGGCGCCACGTCGATGGAATGCAGATCAGCAAGCAGCGATGACATCGCCTCATACATGGCACCGCGCTGTTGGGGGTTTTTCTCAGGGAGTGCCGCATCCCAAAATACATCACCGTCGACAAACTCCATGATATAAAACATAGCGCCAATCACCGCGTCATCCTCACACAGGGCGTACACGGCGGCGACGGGCACATCGGTGGCTGCCAACGCCTGCAACACACGGTATTCGCGATCTACCGCATGAGCAGACTTTAATAGATCACCCATTGGCTTGCGTCGAAGAACATAATCGCGGCTTGGGGTTTTCAATCGATAGGTGGGATTGGACTGACCACCTGGAAATTTACTCGCCTGAATCGGCCCCATAAACCCCGGAATAGCCTCACTAAGGTAGGCGTCGAGCTTATCGATATCTAGCGTGGGTAGCTGATCCTTGGGCATTATGCGGATTCGTCTTGATACCGATTAATCACCCGCTTGCCCAGCGACATTCGATGCACCTGATCTGGGCCATCTGCTTGGCGACACCAGCGGGCATAATTAAACCCCTCGGCCATGACATAATCGTCCGTCAATCCCCCGGCGCCGTGAATCTGCATACACCGGTCAATGATCGTTTGAACCATCAGTGGGACTGATATCTTGGTGGCAGCAATAAGATCGACCGACTGCTGGACCCCCTCCCGATCCATTTTATCCGCGGTGCGTTGCACCAATAATCGCGCCATCTCAATCTCTGCAAAACACTGGGCAATATCTTCCCGTATTGACTGATTTTTATGTAAGGGCGTACCAAAGGTGGTCCGTTGGGTCGAGCGCAGGCAGGCGAGTTCCAGGGAGCGCTGAGCAATGCCTACCAAACGCATGCAGTGGTGCATGCGCCCTCCCCCTAAACGACTCTGGGCTATTTCGAACCCGCGACCCTCGCCTAAAATGACGTTGTCCAAGGGCACCTTTACCTCGTTAAAACTCATCTCGGCATGGCCTATAGGCGCATCATCGTAACCCAACGTGGTGAGCGGTCGGATTAACTCAAGGCCGGGCGTATCCTTGGGCACCAACACCTGGGTCTGCTGCAGATGTCGGTTGGCATGATCTGGGTCGGTTTTGCCCATAACAATAAAAATCTTGCTGCGCTCGTACAGTGCGCCGGTAATGAACCATTTGCGGCCGTTGAGCACCCAGTGGTCGCCCTCTTTAGCTATGTTGAGCTGCACATTGGTGGCATCGCTAGAGGCGACTTGAGGCTCGGTCATTGCATAGCAAGAGCGTATGTCGCCGTTTAACAACGGCACTAGCCACTGTTGTTTTTGCGCCGTTGTGCCGAAGTTCATGAGAACTTCCATGTTGCCTGTATCCGGGGCATTACAGTTAAACACTTCAGGTGACCAAATAACGCGGCCCATCATTTCTGCCAGTGGCGCGTAATCGAGGTGACTCAAGCCGCCGTGATCGCAATAATCACCGTGGCTTAAAGGGACGAATAAGTTCCACAACCCCTCCGCTTTCGCCTGCGCTTTTAACTCGTCCATTAAGGGCAGCGCAGCAAATCGATGACTCGCCTGATCAAGCTGCTGTTTATAGCGCGCTTCATTGGGGTAAATATAAGCCTGCATAAATTTGTCGAGCCGCAGCTGCAATTCTCTAGCTTTATCGGATGGTGGAAACATGGGCTCTTCCAGTTATAACAGTGTGTAAAAAAGCCCGTCGTAGTGACGGGCTAGGTAAGCGCCTAGGCGCGCAAGCGAGGAAGCACTTTTTCGGCGATATATTCCATTCTGGCATTACCCGCATCGACACTTTCACCAGGAAACTGTGCCCAGAAATGGATGTCGGAAATCATCGGGTACTCAATCATAAGGCTGCTGAGTTTTTCGACCGCCATATCGGCATCCCACAGCTCATAAAGTCCATTTTCAATGGCGGTTTTTGCATCGGGAAATACCGGCGTTTGATCAGGCGGCCCAAATGCACCCCAACGGATATATTCGTTAGACTGATAGAGCACATGCGGTCCGACCTTCTCTGCCTCAGCCTCCGGGTCTTCAGCAATAATGGCCCAACACCCTAAAATAACGTTGCCCTCTTCTGGCTTCTTACCATTATTTTCTAACGCTTGAGCGTAGACATCTAAACCAATACCCCCGGTACACAAAAAGCCGTCGGCAATACGAGCAGCGCGATCAATGGCAGGCGGTGCCATGCCGCCCAATAGAATTTTTGGTGCATGCTTGGGCTGTGGTGATATACGCAGATCCCCGACGCTAAAGCGCTTACCCTCAAAGTTGACTGGCTCTCCAGACCAACCCCGACGAATGATTTCTATGCCCTCTTCAACGAGACTCGGACGATGAGAAATTTTACGTCCAAACTGGTCAAACTCTAACTGTCGATAGCCAATACCGACCCCGAGATCAAACCGACCCCCGGTCATTAAGGACAGCGTCGCCGCATCCTCAGCAATTCGAATGGGATCAGCGATGGGTAATAGCATGAGGTTAGTACCCAAATGCATGCGCTGGGTGCGCGCCCCGATAGCGGCATGGATCATTAGGGGCGAGGGTGTATAGCCGTCATCGCAAAAATGGTGCTCGGTCAGCCAAACCGAGTCATAGCCCATTGATTCGGCATTGACGATTTGATCTAAGCGCTGCTTATAAAACAGCTCGAAGTCTATTTGCCAGGGTTGCGGATTTCGAAAGTCATACCACAAACCAAAATTCACGGTGTTAGACATGGATGTATTTCCTCAAAGATTACGGATAAATTGGATAAGCGTTGCTAAATAAGTGTCGCGCTCTTCAATAAAAGGAGCGTGTCCACTGTCGGGTAATTCAACCCCTGTTGCGCTCGGGTGGTTGTCCGCCACCCAGCGCGAGATTTCCGGTGCGACAAAGCCGTCCTGGCCGCAGATATAGGACATTATGGGGAGTGTTAGCTCTGCCATAAGCGGTCGCTGATCAAGATGTGCCAACTCGCCTAAGGTGGCTGATGCCCGTGCTGCGGAATCGATAAAACAATCCCGCATCCATTGTAGCAGCGCGTCTGATATCGGTTTTGCACAGACGGCACCCGCCAAGCCATCCAAAAACGTGACCCGGTCAGCGTTCATCGCCTCGACAATACCCAGCACATCGTCGGCATTACCACCCAGCGCTAAATCCGGTTTTTGGGTGTAAATAGGGGTAGCACCGGCGGTGAGCACCAAGCCGCCACAATTGTCCCCCAGCAGGTGTGCCGCTTTTGTAGCGACCGCGCCGCCCAGAGACCAACCGTTGACTATGACGCCACTGATTGACAGGGCGTTGACGAGGGTGACAACATCGTTGGCGATGGCATCAATACTTAAGTCGGCAAAATCGTGATCCGACCGACCGCAGCCCCGGTGATCCATGGTAACCACGCGCAATCCCGCATCAATGAGGGGCATAATGACACCATCCCACACTCGACCACTCATGCCCCAGCCATGAATAAGCAGGAGTGTTTTAGCGCCACTGCCAAGATCCTCGTAGTAAATTGATTTACTGCCCTCAACAGCTAACTTTGCCATATTATTGCTCTCTCACATTGGTCAGATAAAAAGTCATCATACTTTCCAGGTAATCGAAAAACGGATCGATATCGATTGCCTCGGAGGCAATGACCCATTGGTAAATAGTGCCAAACATCGTCGCGCAGTACAGGTTAGCGAACTGCTGGGAGTCAACCACATGGCTGATTTCACCAGCCGCAATCCCTTGCTCGATCCAGCGGGTGATGTCGCGTCGGTATATCTTGTGGTGGGTCATTAACGAGGTGCGAATCTCTGATTCCTCACCCAAAGATTCATACCAAAGAATATACATTGCCCTCAAATAGTTCGATTCTTTTTTGAAAATATCGCGCTGGGCATCAATGGCAGCTCGCAGTGCTTTAAAACCCGTTTTTCCCTCGACGTAGATGCCAATATGCTCTTTCCAAATTTGATCAAATTTTTTGAATAACTCCATCCATAATGCATCTTTCGAGCCAAATCGATAACTCGCCAAACCCCGGCTATAACCGGCAAATTCGCCAATATCTTTTAAAGTGGTTTTCGCGGTGCCCCGTTCATTAATGAGTTCAATCGCCGAGTCAAACATTCGCTGATCCGAGAGCGCACTGCGTTTTTCTTGACGGTTCATGGTGGGCCGCTCGCGATCTATCGGAGCTAATTCTGACATGGTTTCCCTCTCACTTTTCATCATGATGCACCCTAGAGCGTAGCCACTTCAGGCATAATGTCACCGGCCTCGAGCCGCTCTCTGAGACCCTTTTTATCGAACTTGCCAACACTGGTCTTCATAATAGCGTCGGTAAAAAACCAGTATTCTGGAATCCAAAATTTAGCCACCTGCGCTGCTAAAAACGCTCTTAAAAGGGTTATATCGGGCGTACAGCCCGGGGCGCACACGACTATTGCCAGCGGCCGCTCCTGCCAACGCTCATCAGGCACGGCGATCACTGCCACTTCTTCAACACTCGGATGTTTCAGCAAGGCGTCCTCAAGGTCAACGGATGAAATCCACTCACCACCCGATTTGATGACATCTTTTTTCCGATCGGTTAGCTGAACATAGCCTTGCGGGTCAATAAGGCCCACGTCTCCGGTTCGCAGCCAACCATCGGCCGTAAAGGCATCGCTCTCAATGGCTAGGTACTGACCAGTGACCCAGGCCCCACGGAGCTGTAATTCCCCGACTGCCACACCATCCTCGGCTAGCGTCTGATCGTCATCATCGACAATTCTTACTTCGATTCCCGGCACTGGCCGTCCGCTTTTTATACGCCAGTCGATCTCAGGCTTGCCTGCCATGTCTTTCGGTGGATGCGACAAGACGCACATGGGACTCGTTTCCGTCATACCCCACCCTTGAATCACGGGGACGCCACACTGATCCCGCACTTGCTCAATCATCGAAGACGGCACCGCCGACCCGCCGCAGACAATCGCACGAAAACAACTCAGGTCAACGCCAGCGCCATAGCGTAGGAGGTCACCTAAAATGGTCGGCACGAGCGCCGTTAATGTTGGCCGCGAATCATCAATCATTGTGGCCAGATGAGGGACTTGCAGGTAGGGACCGGGCATCACCATATCGGCACCGGACAGCCAGCCGCTGTAGGGAAACCCCCAGGCATTGGCATGGAACATGGAGGGCAGCATCAAAATCACATCACGCTCATGGACGCCAAAAGAGTCGACCGAGCGCGAGGCGAGTGCATGCAAATACGTGGTCTTTTGGCTGTAAACAACGCCCTTCGGATTACCGGTAGTACCGCTGGTGTAGCAAATGCCAGCCCCTTGATCCTCCGGCGTTTCTGGCCATGAATAAGCACTGCCATGCCCGGCAAGAAACGCGTCTAGAGTGACTACTCTGGGATCGTCTAGGATGGCAGCTGATGGCCCGGTGACAATAATAGTGTCTACCTTGGAAATATGCGGCAGAACAGGCTTGAATTGTTCGGCTAGTCGCTCGTCAACGACGATAAATCGATCGTTTGCATGATTGATAATATACGCCACTTGCTCGGTAGCGAGTCGGCAATTGAGCGTATGCAGTACGCCGCCCATGGACGGCACTGCCAGGTAAATTTGCAGATGAACCACGCTGTTCCAAAGAAAGGTACCGACTCGATCCCCGGCTTCGAGTCCAGCCGCTGCGAATGCGTTTGCCAGTTTTCCTGCGTCATCGCCAATCGTACGGTAGTCATGCCAATGAATGTGCTCTCCGTCATACTCGCCCACCCGACTGTGTGGAAAATGACGACGCCCAAACCGGAAGATTGTAGAAACCCCCAATGGGGTATGCATCATGGTGCTCAGCAAGGCGGTCACCAGTGCCCCTGGGAGGCTTGCAGTGCCTCGCCAAGTAACGCCGGCACGTCATGCTCTAAGCCAGCCGCGTAGGCGCTATCCACTTTGCCGGCCTTGTATAGGCAAAATGCACCCTCAACAATAGCCGCCAAGCGCCATGCTGCCAATGCCATGTAATAGTCCATATGCTCAAGGGACAGTCCAGTCAGCTGACTCCACTGCTTAGCTAAGTCGTGCCGACTCAGGGCATCCGAGTGCCGGGAAATCGACTGTAAGTGCGCAAAGCCTGGCGGACTGACGGTGCGGTAATCGCCCCAAAATAACAGCGCCAAGCCCAGGTCCATATGGGGACTGCCTATCGTCGCCAACTCCCAGTCAATAATGGCATTGATACGCGGTTCTTCTACGTCCGATAAGGTGTTGTCGAGATGGTAGTCGCCATGAATTAAGGTGGCGCGCTCAAGCGCCGGAATATTCGCCAACAACCACTCACCGAGTGAAAATAGTGTTGGTAGGGGTCTGGCAACATCTTGGTGGCGCACCTTCAACCACCGTTCAATTTGCCGCTGGATGAAATGTTCGGGGCGACCCAGAGCGCTGACCCCCGGCGTATCTGCGGGGATAGCATGGATATCGGCGAGGTGACTGATCATGTCGGTACCTAACGCATTGACACTGTTGGCACAATGCGCATAAGCAGAGGGCAATTGATCGGTGACCGACACGCCTTTCACGTACTCCTGAACGGAAAATGGCCGCCCGATCACATCGATATCCGAGCACCATGCCAGTAATTTTGGCGCTTTGACCTTCCCTTCCACTAACTTCAGTACCGTCGACTCTCGCTCAATACCGCGTGCAGATGAGGGTGAAATAGATTCCATGGGAATCGTGCGTACAACGCAGTCTCCGGGGGTTCCGTTGAATCGCCAAGTGAGGTTTGAGTTGCCACCGCTGAGTGGTCCTGCGAACTCTGCATTCTCCCAAGCTAATTCGCTGACCAGCCAGCGCCTGATTTTTTCCTGCTGCTCTGTCACTCAGCAATTACCCCAAAACTGCTTAGCAGGCCGCCTTCAACAGGAATTGCTGCACCGGTCATATAGCGACTTTGACTCACCCAGTACACCACTTCTGCGATCTCATGTTCTGCGCCCATACGACCCATGGGTATTTGGGCGGTCATCGAAGCCATCGCCGCCTCAGTGAGTTCCGAAGTCATGTCCGTGAGCACCAATCCCGGGATCACCAGATTGACAGTAATCTCTTTTTTAGCGAGCTCTATGGCCAAAGCCTTGGTCATTCCGGACAACCCCGCCTTGGACGATGCGTAAGCCACGTCACCAGGAAAACCTCGAAAGCCTACAACGGCACCAATATTAACGATGCTGCCCCCCCGCACCTCAAGCGCCGGGATAGCGGCACGCACTATATTTAAAGGCCCTGTTAAATTTACGTCTAGTACCTGCTGCCAACTATCCTGCGCCAAGCGCTTGGCTTTACCACCCCGGTGCAACCCCGCGTTATTGACCACGACATCTAAGCGCCCAAAAGCGGCAAGAGTCGTAGCCACCGCAGCATCTGCAGCCTCTGGATCACTGACATCGGCACGAATGGGCAGCGCTGCATCCCCCAGTGACGCGGCTAAGGCGTCGACCTGCTCCCCTCGAGCGACCAAAGCGACTCTCGCACCATGGGCTAGGGCTTGCCGGGTAATGGCGGCGCCTATACCTCGTGAAGCGCCGGTAACGAGCCACACTGGCTTGTCTGTCATGCCTTGTTCCCTGTGTTGTTTTCTCAACCGTCCATGGCCGCAGAACACCCCTTGGGTCGTTATGCTGTCATACCCGTTTTTGTAGAGCTTTATATTGAAAATGGGGCAGAGGACACGTCGGGGTGTTTGCTTGTTTGCGTAAAGCAAGTTTAAACTACCCCAGCATTTTGACAACCCCAGAGGGGCAAATGGCGTTAAATAGGATCTGCAGCTGCACCCTATGACGCCCCATAACAGGAGCGCGTGCAGTGACTTGGTCATTTGAGACAGACCCAGAATTTCAGGATTCACTGAACTGGATTGAGGAATTTACCACAACGGAAATTGAGCCCCTCGACTTGGTTTTTAGAGGGCCAGGTGACCCATGGGACCCTAACTCTCCTGCCGCCAAGGCGATGGCTCCCTTGCGGGATATTGTCAAACGCAAGAATCTGTGGGCTTGCCACCTTGAGCGCGAACTGGGTGGCCAGGGCTATGGCCAGGTTAACCTTGGCTTGATGAACGAAATATTGGGTCGCAGTCGCTTCGGCCCTAGTGTATTCGGTTGCCAAGCACCCGACTCGGGTAATGCCGAAATTTTGGCAAAATTCGGTACGCCCCAACAAAAAGCACAGTACCTCGCACCGTTACTCAATGGTGATATTGCCTCATGTTATTCAATGACCGAACCCCAGGCCGGTGCCGACCCTGGCGAATTTACCTGTACCGCAGTACGCGACGGGGATGAGTGGGTCATCAACGGCGAAAAATGGTTCGCATCACACGCACGCTTCTCGGCATTTTTATTGGTCATGGTGGTCACCGATCCCGACGCGCCCATTCACAAAGGGGCGTCCATTTTTTTAGTCGAGCAAGGCACGCCCGGTATGGACATCATCCGCAACTCAGCGGTGGGCCCTTATATTGAGCAAGGTGACGGTGTTCATGCCTATATTAGCTTCAAGGATTGCCGTGTGCCTGCCCAAAATTTGCTGGGCGAAGAGGGGGAAGGCTTTTTAGTCGCTCAAACCCGGCTTGGCGGCGGACGCGTTCACCACGCTATGCGAACCGTGGGCGTGTTACGCAAAGCGCTCGATATGATGTGTGAGCGGGCAGTCAGTCGCCAAACCAAAGGCGAGCGACTGGCTGATAAACAAATGACCCAGGAGAAAGTGGCCGACGCGTACACCATGATGACGCAATACCGCTTGCATGTGCTGTACACCGCATGGCTTATTGATAAGCACAAGGAGTACAACCGGGAGGTACGCCTTGAAATTGCCGCTATTAAGGCCGCGACACCGAAGGTCCTCGTTGAAGTCGTGTCACGCGCCATGCACCTGCACGGTAGTCTGGGCAGCTCCGATGAAACGCCTTTGGCCACCATGTGGGCGAACATACCAGAGCTGGGGGTTGTTGACGGTCCCACCGAGGTCCATAAAATTGCTGTCGCTAAAGGCGTACTGCGTGGTTATACGCCCCACGATGGGCTCTTTCCCTCCTACCACACGCCCACATTGCGCCAGCAAGCATTGGCAAAATACGGCCATTACTTAGAGCCATAAATGGCCGAAGGCGTCGACCTCACTCCCCGCGGTGGGTCGACGGTCACCCAACCGTTAGGAGAGATCCACGCATGATGATAAAACGCCCCACTTTCTTATTCATCATGATGGCTTTTTCGGCGGAGGTGGTCGCCAATTCAGGGCAAGACTTATATAACCAGCACTGCGCAAGCTGTCACAGCCCGACCTTGCGTGGTTCTGCGCATGGCTCGGCATTAGTGGGTAAAGGCTTTGTCAGTCAGTGGCAGGATAAATCGGCCCTCCGTTTATATCAGCGCATTAGCCAGCAAATGCCTCCGGGTGAAGCCCATTTGCTCAGCAGTGAAACGCATGCGGCTATTACTGGCTTCATCATTGACGCTAACAGGGAGGCGCTTCCCGCCCACAGTGCACTCGGCAACCTCTCGGACCTTGGGTCAGTAGCCCCGCTGGCAAAACCGGCACAGGAGGATGAGGATAATGTCGCCGTCGAGTTTTCTGGGGCAGAGACCATTATGGATCTGGCCAACAACGCGGGAGGCTTCAACAATCAATCGGTTGCCGGATTTGTGCCGGTCAGCCAAGCTGAACTCGAGAACCCCAAAGACGGTGACTGGCTGCACTGGCGGCGCACCTCAGGGGGCAGTGGCCATAGCCCATTAACCGAGATTACTACTGAGAACGTGGGTAATCTCGCGCTCAGCTGGTCCATCGCGCTGGCTCCGGGGAGCAGCCAGATCACACCCCTCGTTCGTGATGGGATTATGTTTTTGACCCACCCTGACAATATGATTCAGGCGTTGAATGCCGCGACGGGGACGCTTATTTGGGAGTACCGCTATCCGTATCCCGAAGGATCTAAATTGCTCGGCGGGCCGACACGCAATATTGCCTTGTATGAGGACACCTTGTTTCTCGCGACCTATGACGCCGCGTTGGTGGCTATTGACGTGGTGACCGGCCAGCAACGCTGGCGTACCGAGAAGGCAGACTACAGGCAAGCCTACACCCACAGCGCCGGTCCGATTATCGCCGACGGTATCGTCGTCAGCGGCATCAACGGCTGCGAATTATTCACTGAAGACGGCTGTTTTATTACCGGCCATGACCCAGATACCGGTCGTGAGCTGTGGCGGACATCGACCTTGGCACTCCCGGACTCTGAGCACTATGGCAGCTGGGGCAATGTGTTGCCACACCGCCGAGGAGGTGGCGACACCTGGATTGCTGGGTCCTATGACCCCGATTTGAAACTGGTGATTTACGGTACCTCACAACCCAAACCCTGGGCAGCCGTGAGCCGAGGGATGTCGGTTGACGACGCGGCGCTGTATACCAATTCAACCCTCGCGCTGGATCCGCTCAGCGGCGACATTCAATGGTTTTTTCAGCATATACCGGGGGAAACTATCGACATGGAAGTCGGCTTTGAGCGAATCTTAGCCAACATTGACGGACAGAAAGTGGTCTTAACCGCCGGCAAAGATGGCATTCTTTGGAAGCTGGATCGACAGTCAGGCGAATTCATATCGCTGTTGGAGACACTCCCCCAGACTATTTTCGACGTTGATGCAGTCACCGGTGCGCTAACGTATCGCCAGGATATCGCCAACGCCAGCATCGGGAGTACCTACACCGCTTGTCCGGGCATTTACGGCGGCCACAACTGGCAGTCGGCGAGCTACGATGCCCGCACCCATCATCTGTACCTACCCCTGCACCAGCTGTGCTCTGACATGACCCCTAGAGAAGTCGATCTGGGCGAGAACGGCGGCGGCTATGGTGCCGATGTGCGCACTTACCCCATGCCGGGCAAAGAAGACGCCGCTGGCAAACTGTTGGCTGTCGATGCACGCAGCATGAAGCCGCTTTGGTCTATTGAGCAGAAAGCCCTGTTTTTGACTGCGGCGTTATCCACCGACGGTGGGCTTATATTTATTGGCGATTTGGACCGGTATGTGAAGGCCTTTGACCAACAAACGGGGGCTGAGCTGTGGTCTACACGACTACCCGCACCCACCCACGGTTACCCTATAAGCTATGCGGTTGACGGCCAGCAGTATGTCGCCGTACCTGCGGGAATCGGTGTTTTTCGAGCACTCACCGCGGTTATTTTCCCAGATATTTATCAACCTCCCGGAGGAGCCGGCTTGTTCGTCTTTGCATTACCGGCCTCGAACTAAGCCATCGGTCATCGCTTAGCGCGGGTGTTCACATGCCTTTGTTGCCCGCCTCACGCATGATGGGCTGATACTCTGAGAAGTGGGGATCGCCAGCCGTTGAGCCCGTGGTCAAGCCTGCGTCGACGGTGAGTGTATGACCGCTGGTATAACCAGAATCGTCGCTGGCCAGCCACAGCGCGGCGTTGGCGACATCATCAGCAAGGCCGGCACGGCCGCGAATAGGCGACGCTTCTGCCAATGCTGTCAAGGTCTCTTCAATATTCGTATGGTCGCCTAGCATAGCGGCTGCCACCATGGGCGTTGCCATACTCGCCGCAGCAATACAGTTGACGCGAATGCCATTCGCACCCACTTCAGCCGCCAAGTTTTTAGTCAAGCCGACGACCGCATGCTTTGCTGCTGCATAGGCGTGGGGTCCCAACCCACCCATCACCCCAGCGGTGCTGGACATGCTAATAATCGACCCTGAACCCGCCACTTTCATATGTCGCGTCGCATGCTTCATACCGTAAAAAACCCCATTGAGCAGGATGTCGAGGCTGAGCTGCCACTCATCGGACGGCGTGGTATCCAGCGGTCCAATGGCGCCAACGATACCCGCGTTATTAAACATAATATCGAGGGAGCCAAAATGACTGACCGCTAAATCGACCAGTGCGGCGACCTCGTTCTCCTGGGTGACATCACAGCGAAGACCCACAGCATTGACGCCGAGGCTAGCAACAAAGGCCTCAAGGGGGCCTTGCTGAATATCTCCCAGCACGACCTTCGCGCCGTGATCAATAAACTTCTGCGCAGTGGCAGCACCGATACCACTGGCACCGCCAGTGATGACCGCCACGCGGTTTTCTAAACGTTTATCCATAGCTACCTTCTCCCGAGGCTATTACAACACCAAACTCATGACTGTTTGGCATGCAGCCAATAAATACGATCATTCGGGTGTCGCCCACCTAAGGTGTCAGGGTCCATACCCGCCATACTATTTGCTGAGGGTCCTTCAATGCGCGTCCAATCCGTCATACCGACACGCTCAACAATGCCCCACAGTCCATCACGACACTCAAAGACGTCAAGGTAACGACCGCCAACAAAGAAATCCATCTCGGTCGCATAGGCATTGGGAGCGGCCAGAGGATCGCCGTGCGCGCGCATGCGATGGTAAGCCGTGAAATAGCTCTCTGCGGTGGCCCGACGGTCATTCTCTAGGGTAATCAGCGTGTTACCTAATTGATGGTGAGTACGTAAATGGCTACTGAGAACCTGCAGAGCATATCGAACAAAGTCACCGGGATCCTCGCCCTCAGCCGGCCTGGAGGGGTCCGAAGAGGGCCCACTGTAGAAGTGGTTGTGCTGTGAATCCGCATGGAAGACCGACCGCAGCATCGCCTCATCGAGGCGATCGATGGCCCGTGCATAGCGAACAATGACCTCCGAAATGGCCTGCTTGGCTAGCAGTTCCTGAATAGCATCCATAAGACCGTCACCCGGTAAAGTTTCTTGTTTGTGTCTAGCAAGCTAGAAGATTATATCCCTGCCGTCAAGCCTATCTACGGCTGTAGGGATTACATTTCCTGACACTTAATACGCGCGCGCTTGCCCGCTTGTTCATTGAGGGTGTCGCTAACTATCATGGGTATCTGAGTCGGCAGCAACCGTTGCGCTGCATCAAGTTGCCCGTACACCGTGTTTCTCTGCCGAGGCTTCCGTCCAATCGCCACGGCAAGTTGGCGGGCTTGCATGGGGTCTAAACACTGTCCGTGAGCCGCTCCAGCAGCTCGGGAAATGCTTTCATTCATGAGTGTGCCGCCCAAATCATTGGCACCCACCCTAAGGCAGTCCTGCGCTCCAGCGAGGCCCATTTTTACCCACGATACTTGAATATTGGGCAGCACATCGCCCAAACCAATCCGTGCCACAGCATGCATCAGTAAACTTTCCACATAGGTGGGACCTGGGCGACTCTGCCCCCGACGATAGATGGGCGAACCAGCCGCCACAAACGGCAGGGGAACGAACTCGGTGAAACCACCGGTTTCTAACTGTAACGCACGAACGGCTGCCAAATGCGCGGCCCAGTGCTGAGGCGCTTCAACATGCCCAAACAGTATGGTAGCGGTAGATCGTAACCCCGCTTCATGAACCACACGCATGGTATCGAGCCAGGCCGAGGTGGTGAGCTTGTCAGGACAGATCAACGCGCGGATACCATCGTCTAAAATTTCAGCGGCAGTCCCGGGCACTGTGTTTAAACCCGCTGCCTTCAGCGCGTGCACATACTCACTCACACTCAGCCCTAGCGTGTTCGCCCCATGGGTCAATTCCAGAGGTGAAAAAGCGTGAATATGGAGCTCGGGGGTCGCTTGTTTGACTGCTTTGATGATTGAAAGGTAGGTAGTGCCGTCATAAGCAGGGTGAATACCACCCTGCAGACAGACCTCAGTGGCGCCTAAATCCCGGGCCTCTCGGCAACGTCTATCGAGCTCATTAGCCGAAATATCATAGGGGTTTTCTCGCTGCCCCTCGCCGGGTAAGCCCTTTGAAAATGCACAGAAGTTACAGGTGTATTGACAGACGTTGGTGTAGTTAATATTGCGATTAACGACGTACGTGACGCTGTCGCCCACTTGGCGCTGACGCAGCGCGTTGGCCGCTTCGAAGACCGCATCGGCATCAACGCCCCGGGCAGTAAATAACCGGCACAGCTCCCGCTGGCTAATCTCCTGTCCGGCATCGCGGCGGGCGAGCAACTTCGTTAAGACAGGGTCAATGGTGCCAATTGACGCTGCGCTAATGCCCGGTACTTCATTGACCAAACCCGCTCGCCACGCCTCTGTTCGTAGCCATCCCGATGCATCCACCGTGTCTAAACACCGGCGGCGAACATCGGGGTGCAGCCACTCGGGGTCCTGTAAATACCGGTGATAAACCGGCAGTCTGGGCTGCAGTAACTGGTTGTTTTGGGCGGTCGTCGCCGCTAACTGCTCCAACGCAGGCCAAGGGGCCTCTGGATTGACAAAGTCTTGGGTGACGGGCGATATGCCACCCCAGTCATTGATCCCGCTGCTGAGCAGCGCAGCTTCGCCGCCAGCGCGCAGATTGGGCGGGGCCTGGACGCTCACCTCCACGGGTAAAATCAGCCGCGCCATGGCTATGGTCCACAAGTGCTCGGCCACAGCGGGCTCTGGGCTGTTGGCCATTTTGGTCCCGGGCTTGGGGCAGAAGTTCTGAATAATGACTTCTTGAATGTGGCCAAAGCGGCGATGAAGACGCTTGATAGCCAACAAATCTCGAATTCTATCTCGGCGTGTTTCACCAATACCTATGAGCAAACCCGTGGTCGTTGGGATTTTGTGTCGTCCCGCTCGTCCCAGCGTTCTCCAGCGGCGCCAAGGTGCTTTATCCGGTGAACCATAATGGGCGCCGCCCTTGGCCAGCACGTTGGCGGCACTCGATTCCAGCATGATACCCATGGACGCCATATAGGGTCGAAGCTTGCGCAGCTCGTCATCCGTCAGATTTCCGGCATTGACGTGAGGGAGCAGTGCCGTCTCATTGCTCAGCTGCCGACAGGCCTCGGTCAGGTAGGCCACGGTAGAGTCATAGCCCTGCTCGTCCAGCCATAGGCGAGCGGCGGCGTAACGTAATTCGGGCTTCTCACCCAGCGTTAATAACGCCTCCCGGCAGCCGGCACTGACTCCACGTAGGGCAGACTGGATCACCTCCTCAATAATCATGTACGGCGAGCTGAGTTTGCTGGGTGACTTTGCGAAAGTGCAATAGTGGCAAACATCGCGACAGAGCTGGGTCAGGGGAATGAATACCTTTGGACTGTAGGTCACCGTGCGGCCATAGTAAGCGTCGCGTTTTTCGCAAGCCAGTTGCGACAATTCCACAAGGGGCCTGTCGCCCAACGCTAAGCCATCGGTCAGTGCGGTTATATCATTGCCAGTACTCTGATAGCGCATCATAGGGCACCACCACAGGCTAGCGGAGGACACTCAACCCGCCCCCGGGGTTCTGCCGACCTATCGGTTTTCGGCACAGGATTAGCGCCCGCCCAAGTGCGAGTGTTTGCGCCTATTGCCGCATGCGTGCACGCTGCATGTCGCACCGAGTGCACATCCGATAACAGATCGACATCCCAAGCAAATCCTTTGGTGTGGCAGGTCGCTAGCCGTAATCCCTGCGCTTGCGCGCCATCGACATGACGCTGGAAGCTCGAGCGGCCAAAACACAGGCTCAAATCACAGTCGACAGGCATGAGAATGGCATTGGTACCCACCCACTGTTGATCCGGACAAATGATGAGCTCGTTAGTCCCTCGCAGTGCCTCAAGGGCCACAAGATCAGCGGCATTGAGCCACGGCAAATCCCCATGCAGGAGAAGAATTTCATCGGACTGTGTCAAGCCCACTGCCGCCGATAGCAGGCCATTGAGTCCATTTGCCAGCAATGACGACTCGTGAACCCACAGGGCTTTGGGGCTCTCTAACAGGCCCTCATGCCAACCATCCCCGACAACAAGATAGACCCTTTGACAACTTGGCCAAGCGCTCATTACCGCCAATACATCCTTTGCCATGGCAAGGGCGAGGGACTGACGGCGCGCCAAATTCAAGTGGTCAGCAAGGCGAGTTTTCACCCGGTCCATCGCCTTTAGTGCAATCACCACATCGATCATGCGCAGCCCTGACGGTTGGTGGACAGAAGTGCTTGGATAATCGCCCTCGCCAGCGCCGTGGCAGCCCCTTCATCGTTCATGAGCGTATTCATACACGCTGTGGTCTGAGGGGATCCGGCAAATCGATCCGCATGCCGCTGATCCTGGATGTCAAAGATCCAATGGTTCACAAAGTTGGGGTGCTGAGTGTCCACCAGTTCGGCCCAGCCAGCAGACGTAGGTTGGCGTCCCAGCTCAACCATGATTTTGGCCAGTGGCCCCTTAATGGCCTGGCCGTCAATTAGCGGTGATACCGCAACAATCTGATCGGCATCACTTAACAGCGCAGGCATACCCGTAATTCGCAAAATAGGCTCAATACTCAGTAGGGGATTCGACGGTGCAACAATCACCGCATCAATACCCTCCCGGGCAAAGGCTGTCAAACCCATGGACGGGGTGGCATCGTCGACACCCACATAGTCAATACTGATTACCTCGGGTTGGCAACGCCTGCCTACAAAATAGTCCTGGAAATCGAGCTGGCCCTCGGTGGTGGTCAGTACGGTTCTTACCGGCTGATCAGAAGCTGGCACTACCCTGGTAGGTCGAATATCAAAATGCCCACACAATTCAGCGGCAACTCGGGATAAGTCATAGCCCTTGTGGATCATGCTATTGCGTAGCAAGTGAAGGGCCAAATCCCGATCGCCCACCCCAAACCAGTCGGGCCCCCCTAACGCTGTTAACTCGCCAAGCACATGCCACGTTTCCCCATCGCGCCCCCAACCCTTTTTGGTATCCAGTTGTTTGGCCAGAGAATAGAGCACGCTGTCGAAATCGGGACAAATGAGTAATCCCAGGTGCTCGAAATCATCCCCTGTATTAGCCACAACGCACAGCTCGATAGTGGGCACCAGGGCAGCCAAACCTGCGGCCAACTTCGCGCCGCCACCCCCGCCCGCCAGTAACACAACGCGCATGGGCCGAGTCATCGGAACATATCCATAGCGGGATCACGTAGCAGCGCTGTTGCCGGCCGAGGAGAATGGCTTTTCACCGAGCAGCCTTTTATCCACACCACAGGCAGCCCTTCGTTAGCTTCTCCCTGAACCAGAGCAGCTGCGGCAGCTAGCGCATCGGCTGTCGCAGGCTCGGTAACCCGCAGTGTGTTTCCCATGAGGTCTTGCTGGCCTGCTTGGTTCCACAGTGGGTCTAGCCCGGCACAGCCAATGGCATGGCCTATCGTACCCAGTCGCCAGGCACGGCCTATACTGTCGCTGATGATCACTGGAATTGGAAAACCAAAGTGGGCTGCCAACGCCGTCGACAACCGCTGCGCGCTGGCGTCGGGGTCTTCTGGCCACAACAAAACAGCCGCATCGTCCTCTGCCTGATAAATATTAGAGGTATCAATGCCTGCATTGGCAAGAATGGTGCCCTGCTTATGCTCAACAATGATAACTCCGGGTCGAACCCGGATGACCTGCCGCGACTGTGAAAGTATCAACTCCACCAACCGCGGGTCTTTTTCCGCCTCAGATGCTAGGGCGAGCGCCGCAGGGCTAGGGGTAACGTCGCTCAATTTCACCAGTTGACCCTCGGCTTTAGAGACGATTTTCTGTGCAACCACTACCACATCACCGGGTCCCGGCGGCGGCTGAGCCCCGGCGGCAATGATCAGTGCCGCCACGTTGTCTCCAGAGACAATGAGGGGCATGCCCTCGACAGCCACCAAGCTTAGTTTGGCCACGGAAATACCCTGCTAATCAAGGCCTGTTATTTTAATACCCGCGTGGGTCTTGAATTGCTTGTTCAAATTAATGAGCACCGATGTCAGGGCTTCTGCCGCCGCCGCATTATTGATAAGCCCGGCGTGATAGGCCGTCAACCCCATCGCTGACAGCAGATCGATAACCACCTGCCGTGCGCTTTTTTCATTACCGGTCACTAAAACATCACAATGAATGGCGGCGTCCGAGTTTAAGTGAGCGGCAGCGACATTTTGTAGCGCACTGACCACCCTAACGCCCTCACCAAGAATATCCTGAGCTATTTGCCCTGCGCTACCCTCCGCGGGCAGTTGCACTCGGGCGACCTTCGGCGGCACGAGAGGCACGGTCACATCGACCACAATCTTGCCACTGACGTGGTCAACCAGCGCGTCCAGTGTGCTCCGCTGAGCCCCAAAAGGCACCGTGACAAAGACCACATCGCCAGCCGTCGCTGCATGATGATTGTCGCCGCTAGAGACCTGAATGGCACCCCAACCCCCCGCCTCGGCAGCCTGCTTTAACGCGTCGCAAGCAATATGCGCGTTGTCAGCCGTACGCGAACCGATGACCACCGCATAGCCCGCCCTGGTCAAGCGCCTCGCTATCCCCGTGCCCAAATCACCTGTTCCGCCCACTATGCCGATGACCGGTTTTTTATCGCTATCCAAGAGACACCTCTGTTTAGATTAAACTTCTTGAGTAATGCAGCGAACGCTTGACTATAAGCGCGCCCACCCTGAAACTTGCTGAACACAAGTAAGTATAACCGACTAATCACGTGAAGCGTAAAATCAAGCTTCACAAAAGCCCTACAGCTGGGGGAGAAGCCCTCTGGCGGGCTAACAAACAGCCAAGACACAGGAGTAGCCCCATGCACCAGGACGTAGACACGGATTATGATGCCATTGTAGTGGGCGCTGGCTTCGCCGGCGTTGCCCTCATTCATTATTTGCGGGAGGCAGGGTTATCACTGCAGGTCTATGATCGCGCGTCTGACATTGGCGGAACTTGGGCTTGGAACCATTATCCCGGGGCCGCAACAGACAGCGAGGGATACTACTACTGCCTCGCTTTTTCAAAAGAGGTGCTGCAGGAATGGACGTGGTCAAAGCGCTACCCCGGCAGAGCGGAAACGCAATCTTATCTCCGTTTTGTTGCTGATAAATACGCGATGTGGCCGCACATTCAGTTCAATACCGAGGTCAAGCGCGCGGAATACGACAATGCGTCAGCCACCTGGGAAATAACGCTTCAAGACGGCAGCACCCGTCGCTGTAAATATTTTATCAGCGCCATGGGGATGATCTCTGAGCCTCAAATTCCCAGCATAGCGGGCAAAGAATCCTTCGCAGGCCCTATTTTTCACTCATCCCGTTGGCCCGAGGGCCTCGACTACAAGGGCAAGCGAGTCGGTATCATTGGCTGCGGCGCAACGACCGTGCAAATGCTGCCAGAAATGGCGCCAGACGCAGCGAGTGTCACTGTTTTTCAGCGCACGCCCAACTTTGTAATGCCTGCCGTGCAAAAACCCATGACCCCTGAGTGGGAAAAAGAGATCAAAGAAAATTACCAGGACATTCTAGATAAGTGCCGAAACCATGTTTTTGGTATGGCGTTTAACGGTCCTTCAGGACGCACCGTTGCCGACAGTACCCCCGAGGAGGTGCGGCAAGTGTTTGAGGAGAACTGGCACGGTAGCTTCCGTTGGGTGTTTGAAACCTTCGACGATTTACTCGCCGACCCTGCCTCTAACCAAGCGGCTGCCGACTTTATTATTGAAAAAATGATCAAAGCTAAAGTTGAGGATCCCGATGTCGCAGATTTACTGACACCCAAAGGTTACCCTTTGTTTGCCAAGCGCCCGCCACTCGACCATGGCTTCTACGAGGCGTTTAACCGAGACAATGTGACACTCGTCGATATCAAAGACCGAGAGCCCATTGTGGAGATTACCGACACCGGCATTCGCACGACTCAAAGCACCTATGAATTTGACATCATCGTATTGGCTACCGGCTTTAAGGCCTATACCGGTGCATTGGAGGCTATGGATATTTGCGGTTCAGATGGCCAAATCCTTCGTGACAAGTGGCAAACCGAATCGAAGTCGCTGATGGGCGTTTGTACGGCCGGCTATCCAAATTTTTTCATGGTGACTGGACCACAAGCTCCCTTTGCCAATTTACCAACGTCAATTGAGCAAAATGTCCAATGGATTACCGATTGCATTAAGCAAATGCGTTCTAATGAGGTGGATAGCTTTGAACCAAAACAATCCGCTGAAGACGAATGGACCGCACATACCGCAGAAATCCACGCACAAACACTGATGGCCGATGGTGACAAAGTAAACAGCTGGATGATGGGGGCCAACCGAGAAGATCGAAAGCCGCGTGTTCTCATCTATTTTGGTGGCGCTAATGTTTATTATGACAAGCTGAAAGAATCTTCCGAGGCGGGCTTCCCCGAACTAGATTTCAAGCATACTGCGGCTTAATGGCAGCATTGGCACCGACATAGGCTAAGTCGATCGCCGGGCTGATAGGGAGATTTCTGCATGCCATACCGGTAATTCCCGTCCCTTCACTGTGTGCGTGGGTGAATTAGCCTGCCACACCTCACCGAGGATCGTTTATGAGTAGGTTCAGCTTTGTTCCCACCGAAGAATGGCCAGACACCCTGCGCGAATTTGTCCAAGCCGACAGTGCTACCGACTTAGAGTTGGGTATTACTCGGATGCTAGCGCATCAACCTGCTGCTGCAATGGGTGCACTGCAGTTCGGTGCCGCATTAACCGTCAATCGAACACTGCCAGAGAGGTTGATTGAGTTACTGCGACTGCGGATAGCCTTTCACAATCAATGTCGAAGCTGCATGGCGATTCGGTATCGATCTGCTGCTGATGATATTGACGAGGATGTCGTTTGCTCACTGGAAAAGCCTCATGAAGCCCATGATCTGTCGGACAGTGAGCGTTTGGCCATCGAACTGGGCAACCGATTCGCTTGCAACCACTTGTCCATCGACGACGATTTTTTTAGCGAATTAAAAACACGCTTCAGCGAAGCTGACATTATTGAACTACTGCTCCATTGCGCGCTGTATGTTGGCATGGGTCGCTTAGCCGCTGTTCTCGATATGACCGAAGAGTTACCCGAGGGTTTCGCCAAGCCATTTTCAGAGGTGGTCAAGCCCACAGCCGATCAGCCAGTGATTGTTCGCTAACTACCCGAGGTGCACCATGTTAAGCGTTATTCAAACGATTATCGTCCGTGGCAGCCTGTGCTTGCTACTCAACCCGCTATTGGGCCTGTCACCCGCCTTGGGCAGTCCCGCAACTCAATGGGCTTGGCCAGGGGCAGACCCTGGGGGCGGGCATTACAGTGAAGCGACGCAAATAACGCCCCAAAACGTGAATGATTTAACCGTTGCATGGATACACCGCTCTGGGGATTTTCGGGCGGGCAACAACTTCCGGGATGGCTTTGACGAACCGGGGCCGTTGCAATCGGGATGGCAAGCAACGCCCATTGTCATAGGCGACAAGCTGATTATTTGCACGCCCTTTAACCGAATCATTGCAGTCGATTCACAGACGGGCGAAGAGCGTTGGTCGTACTCAGTGGGTGGCAATATCGACGACTATCCTATGCCCCGATGTCGTGGCGTAACTCAGTGGAAGAACACCGCAGTGGCGCCCGACTCACCCTGCCATCGCGTGGTGATTGCGCCTATCTTTGACGCGCGTGTCATTGGACTCGACGCGCATACTGGCGTGCAATGTCCGTTTGGTAACCAAGCGTCTATCGACCTGAAAAACGGCCTGAGCCCGCATGCGCCCAGCGACTACATGCTCAATACACCCCCCGCCATCATCAATAATCTACTGATAACGGGTGGCTCCGTTGTTGACAATTTGTCGACGGATGTCCCCAGCGGTGTTGTTCGGGCTTACAATCTCATGACTGGCCAAATGGAATGGGATTGGGAGCCACTCGCCAAGCCACTAGGACCATCAACCGACTCAGCAGCTACCGACAGTCCAGCACCCAAGCCAACGGCCAAGCCCGACTACCAGCCTGGCACCACCAATGTGTGGTCTTATATATCAGTCGATCCCGTTCTCGACAGGGTCTATGTGCCAACGGGTAATACCTCTCCAGACTATTACGGCGGTCATCGGGAGGGCTCTGACGATTACTCCAGTTCAGTCGTTGCCCTAGACACAAAAACGGGACAAGTGATTTGGCATTTTCAAACGGTACATCATGACATTTGGGATTTTGACGTACCCTCACAACCCACCCTGTTTGAGTATCAACGAGGACAAGACCTAGTGCTAGGGCTCGCGCAAACCACTAAGCAGGGCTATGTATTTCTACTGGATAGGACAACCGGTGAGCCGCTGTTTCCCGTTGAAGAACGGCCCGTCCCTCAGGGCGCAGTCAGCGGCGATTATACGGCGGCAACCCAACCCGTTCCCACGAAGCCCCGCTCACTGTTTGAATTGCCTAACGTCACCGACACCACATGGGGATTGACTTTTTGGGATGAAGCGGCCTGTGCTGAAACCCTGTCACAGCTTCGCTACGAGGGTGCCTTCACGCCGCCCAGTGAGCAAGGGTCGCTGCACATGCCCAGTGCCTTTGGTGGCCAAAATTGGGGTGGTCCGGCCATCGATCCTGAGCGCGGGACGCTCGTTGTTAATACTCAGCACTTGGGTACCATTGTACAAATGATTCCTCGGGAGCAATGCGCGCCTGGCTCCCAACCAGACCCTATTGCCGAGGGTGTATTTTTAGACGAGGCCTCAGAAGGAACCCCTTACTGTAACCGCCGCTGGCTAGGTTTTGTCTCGCCACTGGGGGCGCCCTGTACGCCTCCGCCCTGGGGAACCCTCGCCGGTATCAATATCATTACTGGCGATGTCGACTGGCAGGTGCCCTTGGGCACATCCCGTGATATGGCGCCCTTCCCCTTTTGGTTTATCGATGGTGCCCCTAATCTTGGCGGCCCAACGGTCACCAAGTCCGGACTCACCTTTATCGCAGCCACGACCGACCATTTTTTGAGAGCGTTTGCCACAGAAACGGGCGAGGAGTTATGGAAAGCTAGATTACCCACGTCTGCCCATGGACTACCGATTACGTATGAGGTGGCGACTGGCGAGCAATATGTGGTTATAGCCGCGGGCGGGCATGGCGCTTTGGGTACGCCTCCGGGCGACTATCTCATTGCCTACACCCTAAAGAAATAGGTCCGATCTATGACTACCAACAGCATTACCGAAACCCCTGAGGGCGATCTACTAGCCAATATAAATGACCTAGAATGGCTGGATGTCGGTGGTGGTACGCGTTTCAAAGTGCTGCGCCTTTGTGACATCACGGGTTCATGGGCGCTCTATGTGCATATGGCGCCTGGGGCACGTTTTCAAGCGCATCGACACGAGGGTACAGGGCAATTTTTTATCACCAAGGGCGAGCTGATCTACGATGTGGGTAAAGCCGGGCCCGGCACCTATGGATTTGAACCGACTTTTGCGGTGCATGTCGACGCACATTGTGACATCGAAACCGAAATGCTATTTCTCGGACAGGGTGCTGTTACCTATTTTGACAAAGACAATAACGTCGACTACGTATTTAACGTCAAAATGCTCAGGGATGCCCTTGCTGGGGCGCAAACCCTCGATATTGGACATGCGTGAGTCGGTCTATCTTCCCAGCGTAGAGCGTTATTTATTTCTCTGGAGGATGGTATGTCAAAGGCCGCCGCACCGAGCAGTGTTTTCTCCGAACAGGACCTCAATCGTCTTCGTAAACTCATAGACGAGGATGATATTCGAGGACTCGTCACTCGCTACGCCCATTACATGGATCACGGCTATCTTGAACGCATGGGTGAAATATTCACCGACGATATCGTGTGTGAATATGGCCCCTATGGGACATGGAGAGGTCTAGAAACCGTTATCAGTAAATTTCAACACGTCAAAGACGATCTGGGGGGCAAACCCTTTGCGGCCATGCACGCGGGCGGCAGTCATTGGATTGAATTCATTGATCCTGTCCACGCGGTAGGACGAAGACAGCTGATTGACTTCTTGCTCACTCGGAAGCCCGACGAGAATCCAATTCTTTGGTTAGCGCTTTATGACGAGCAATATCGGCGGACGGAGCTGGGATGGCGTATCAGTCGCACGAGCTTAACGTTCTTCTGGCCAGAGAGGCACCAGAGTGATGACTTCCCCGGGGTTTTTCCTGGCGTCAGCTGAGCTGCACTGCAATGCCTCCGTTCTGGCTCGCCCGCGCTATCGTGGGAGTGACTGTTCAGCCCATCAGTCACAAAGCCTATTACCGACGCTGACTGCTGGGGTGCTTAGCGCGGCAGTAACCTGACGTGAAGCTCATCGAGATTACGGCCAAAAAAACTGGGCTGATAGCAGGGCTCCGGTGTATCCGGTACCCAATCAAAAGCGCGGTAGCGAGTAAATAACAGCCTAAAGGCACTGATCATCTCCTGACGCGCAAGCGCTGCACCCACACACACATGCCGTCCCATTCCAAAGGCAAGGTGCCCGCCAGGTTTTTTCCGGGTTAGATCTATACGCGCAGCATTGGGGTAACGGGTTTCGTCTCGATTGGCGGCGCCAAATCGAATATTTAATAGATCACCGGCTTGTAATGCCACACCACCGACATCGGTTATCTGCGAACATTGGCGAAACATACCCTGAACTGGGGACTCTACCCGCAACACCTCTTCGATGAAGGTCGTTACCAAGGCTGGATTTTGGCTGACCGCTGCCATCACCGCCCTGTCCTCAAGCAACAACTTCATGCCAGACCCAATGGCTGCCGTCGTCGTTTCATTACCTGATGCTAACAGGTCAATGGTAATAAGGGTCATCAGCTCCTGCATGTCAAAGGCTTCACCGTGCTCATCGCGATAGGCCAGGGCGTCACTGATAAAATCATCCCCCGGTTTCTTCCTACGCTCAGTAATCATGGCAGCAAAGTAATGCTGCATGTCCACGACTAAGCGCGCGCACTCAATCCTCCGCTGCCGTGATGCCATCATGCTGAACGGCTCGACAATAGCATCTGACCAGCGCTTAAATTGCGCTATATCCGTGGTAGGAACACCGAGCAAATGAGCGATCACTACCATTGGAAACGGGTGGGCAAACGCCTGCACAAAAGCGATGTTCGTGTGCGTGCTCAGCGTATCCAGCAACTCAGCGGCAGCTTGATCAATCATCGGCGTGGCTTGTCTTACTCGCTCAGCGGTGAACAGCGTCTCCAGAAAGCGCCGTACTTTTCGATGCCGGGGGAGATCGGTGGTGGAGCAGGAGGACAGTGGTAGCCAGCCTTCATTTTGATAGATATCAATAATGTCTTGATCAACACTACCCCCATCAGCCAGAGCCATCGGATTAACACCACTGAGGAACACATCGGGCTGACGCAGTACTTCCCGAGCGTACTGATCATTGACCAGCAAACAAACATCGTTACTGGGCATTTTGTATACCGGACACTGGGTTTGCAGCTCACGATAGACAGCATACGGTTGTTGTTGTACCTCGGCGTTCATCAGATCGGGGATGTCTTTGTCAGTCACCGGTCAACGCGCCTTATTCACAACTCGCCACTCCAAGCCGTCTCCACCTCTGCTGCCACGGTCTGCAAGAATTGCGCGGCCTGGGCGCCGTTGACTACGCGATGGTCACTGCCCAGCACCATCGTTACCTGCTGTTGAGGCATGAAGTGCTCAGTCTCATCGTCCCAAACCGGCTGCATGCGCAGCTGTCCCACCGATAGCACCATGACTTGGGGTGGGGTCACCATTGCGGTGAAGTCATCGATCTCATACATACCCAGATTACTGAGTGTTATTGCGGCGCCTTGACTGTCTTCCGCTACCAATCGCCCTGCGCGTGCCCGCCCAATGAGGGCAGTGAGCTGCGTTGATAAATCAGTAACACTGGACTGATCGACATCTGTCAGCACCGGCGCAGCGACCGCACCGTCCTCGCGTGCGACGGCGAGAGCAACGTTAGCCCTACCCACTGCCCGAATACCGTCTTCTTGAAACTGCCTGTTGAGTTCGGGGTGCTGCAGTAACGCCCGGGCCAGTGCTTTGACTAATAGTATCGTTAGCCCTCCCGACACGCTGGGGCACTGCTCTTTCAGACGCGCCAATGCGTTGCCAATGGAGAGCTGTCGACGTAAATGATAAATAGGCACCGTCGATTGGGCGACGCTCAACGCTCGAGCCACCTTTTGCTGTGAGCCAGTCAACGCCTGCGTTAATTCCGCTCCAGTAGCGACGTCAGCACCCTTGGCGAGTACTCGATCAACATCTTCTTTAACAATGCGTCCATTTGGACCGGTGCCCGCAACCGCCTCTGGGCTGATACCCGCTTTCGCCAACTTCCTAAGCAGTGCCGGGCTAATCTTCACATCAGTCGACGCTAGCGGTTGCTCAGCATCGGGTGTAGAGCCGGCGGATTCCACTGAATCTTTCTGCGGCGGCTGCTGGGGAGCCAATGATTGAGCGGCTATAAATGCATCGAGATCTGCAATGGAGTGCCCGCCCAAGGCAATCACACCGATCAAGGTACCCACCGCAAGCTCATCGCCCTCAGCGACAAGAATGCGCGCCAGCGTTCCCGATTCGCGCGCCTCGAAACTGTTGACAATTTTATCGGTTTCAATATCCACCAGTTCATCCCCTGCTTGAACCGATGCACCCTCAGCACAGCGCCATTCAACGATGCGTCCGTGGGTCATCTCAATCCCCCACTTGGGAATGGTCACTGCCTCAAATTGCTTACTCACCCGCTAGCTCCTCCATCTCAGCGGCCCCAGTAGGCGCAAACACCAAGAGGGCATTGCCCGGCATGCGACTACCAAATTGATACCCCGAATTCACCAGCAAATGGCCGTCAGATAGCACCGGGCCATCGGACTCAATAGATCCACCCCGGGCAATATCGCCATTAACCGCCTTGAATTGATCGAAGGTATTAAATTCCCACAGCACGTCCCCCGTGTCACTGTCGTAAGCTCGCAGCATTCCGTCGAATCCCCCTGCGAATAACAGATCAGGGGTACTTGTCGGTGCTGCCGACATGCCGGGATCGCAAGCAGGCTTGCTATCTGCGCTGCACTGATCCTCCGCACGGGCATACCACCGGGTTTCACCGGTGGTCGGGTTCAACGCGTGGATACCTGGAAACGCTTTTTCCTGAGTAAGGCCAAGAAAGTCAGTATCGGCCACGGGTGCAAATAACGAGGTGTCATTCGTGGCCATACCCCAGTGAATGCCACCGGCAAAGCCCCCTCGTCCCAGTTTTCGGTGCCAAACAACAGCGCCCTGCTTATCGGGATTTAGGGCATAGACATCGCCACTTTTCTGGCCCACCAAGAGTAATGCGTCGGCTTTGTTTTGCCATAGTATGGTGGCTGCGCCAATGTCCAAGTCGGGGCCATTTTCTTCCGGACAGTTTGCCCCACCGCCAATAAAGCACGCCATATTCCAGGCATCACCGGCTAACAGTTGCTTGGTCCAGAGGGGCTTGCCATCACTCAAGCGCATGGCGATTACCGCATCGCTGCTGCCCGAGGCAGGTGAAGTATAAGATTCTCCTGTACCCACATAAAGTACACCCCGTTCAAGGTCGATGGTCGGGGTGTTCCATACTGGCGCCCCGGATGGCCCGAATCGTTTCGCTCCTTCACTATTAAGCTCTCCGGTATCAGCGGGCTCCTCGGCAATAACAAATGAATTCCACAAAAGCTCCCCGGTCCCTGCGTCAAGCGAGGCCACACTGCCTCGGAAAGTACAGCACGCGTAGCCGGGATCAGCCGCGGTCGCCCATTCAGACGATGAGATGGGTACATAAATGTTTCCCGCAGCAATTTTAACCGATCCAGTGATGGTCGCATCGGGATGAGTTGACACATCGGTCATCCAAACGGACTCACCGCTACGGGCATTAACGCCATGGATACGGGCATCAAAATCGCCAAATACGAGCAGCGGCGCATCGACACCTGGTACGTCGACCAGGCTTGGGCCATTGCGAACTTCGGCACCCGCTTGATAGACCCACTGTGCACAGCCCGACTCGAGGTCAAGTGCATACACCGCACCCTCTTGTGAGCCAACATAAACAACGCCGCCATGCACCAGTGGCTGTGATCGAGCTCGGGTCGCTCCAGGGTAGGCAAACACCCATTTCAGTGCCAGCGTAGACACTTCGCTTTTGGTCAGCACATCGACTTCTGCACTGACCTGCCGGTGATTAAATTGATTACCCCCCCAACCTGTCCAAGAGGTCTCACCAACAGGTGCTAGCGCCAACGGCATATCACTACACATCCATAGGGGTGCGGGTGGCGATAACGATGACCCGCTGAGATACTTGGCAATTGACAAACGTTGGTGGGTAGACAACGTCGCCGCCTGTCGCTGCATAGCGCCATCAGTCATCACGTTAAGCAGCGTCTCGGTGGCCATCATATTGAAGGTGATGAAGTGAGGGGCTCGAGGGACCGATCCGCTGTGGCAAGCGGCGCAATGATTAGCAAACAGTGTGGCACCGTCACTGACATGATCGGTGCCATCAGGCAAGCCGGCAGCAGCCCGCGAATGCTCCACGGGCAAAGTCAGCAACAGCATGATCATCGCGATTGATAATGTAGCGCGCACAGTTCACTCCTTTACCATTGTTTATTTATCCAAGAAGACCCTCTCAGTAATCGAGAGTCGCCTTCACGGCAGTCATAATGTCATCCACGCTCGGCACGTAGTGTGCTTCAAGGCAGGGCGTCGCTGGAACAGGCGTGTGGGGCGCGGTCACTTTTCTTACCGGTGCATCGAGGTAGTCAAAGCCTCGCTCGGCCGCAATCCCCGCAATTTCCGAGGCCATACTACAAATCGGATTGGCTTCATCGACAACAACCAGACGACCAGTCTTAGCCAGACTGGTCAGTATTGCGCCCTCATCTAGCGGCGATAGAGTGCGGGGATCGATGACCTCTACGCTAATACCCTCTGCAGCACACTGCTGTGCCGCCTGCTCCGCCAACACCACCATACGCGACATAGCGACAACCGTAATATCACTACCTTCAACTACCGTCCGCGCCTGACCGAAAGGAATCAAATACTCCCCCTCAGGGACATCACACTCGTCCATATAAAGCGCCTTGTGTTCACAGAATACCACCGGGTCATCCTGTCTAATCGCCTCAGCTAACAAGCCTTTAGCATCGGCTGCGTTAGAAGGCACGACGACCTTAATACCGGGAATAGCCGCCAGCAATGGATATAAAATCTGCGAATGTTGTGGACCCGTCCCTGCACCGGCACCGATCATGGTGCGAATCACTACTGGCGTTCGCGCCTGACCACCAAACATGTAACGAAACTTCGCAATTTGATTAAGGAGTTGATCGAGACAGACTCCCAAAAAATCCACAAACATCAATTCTGCCACAGGGCGCAACCCAGTTAACGCCGCGCCACCCGCAGCGCCAATAATGGCTGACTCGGTAATAGGGGTATCAATTACCCGCTCTGTGCCAAATTTTGCAGGGAGCCCAGCGGTAATTCCGTAAACCCCCCCTTGATCGCTGGCAACATCTTCACCCAACACGATAACGCGTTCATCACGGCTCATCTCTTCGTGGAGTGTTAGGTTGATAGCATCTCGAATAGACATCCGCATTAGCGCAACACTCCTTCGTAATGGATATAAACGTCGGTATACAGTTTGTCCGGAGTGGGATCATCCGCCGCCAATGCTCGCTCCACAGCCCCATCTAATTCAGTTTGGATTTGATCGTCAATCTCTCTTATTAGGTCTGCATCCAAGGCGCTGCAACGTGAATCGGCGAGAAAACGCGGGATGGGGTCTCCCTCCTCCCGCTGACGTTGCATCTCTTCACCATCACGATACGCCTGCGCATCACCCTCATAGTGGCCATAGTAGCGCGCCGAAACAGCTTCAATGGCCGTCGGCCCGTCCCCATCTCGTGCTCGCTGAATCGCCTGCCGGCAAGCGGCATGGACTGCAAAAAAATCGGAGCCGTCAACAACCACTGAAGGCATACCATAACTGCCTGCCCGCGCTGCAATCTGACCTTCGGGCTTTGGATTACGGGTAAACTCCGCATAAAAATTATTTTCATACATAAATATCATCGGTAGCTTCAGCACCACCGCAAGATTCAGAGCTTCGGCCACGGTCCCTTGGTCAGAGGCACCATCACCAATAAAGGCCATCGATACTCCCCCATTCTTCAAGGTCTTAGCAGTCAATGCGGCCCCGGCAGCAATGGGAGGTCCACCACCAACGATGGCATTGGCGCCCAGCATGCCCTTGGACATATCGGCAATATGCATGGAGCCCCCTTTGCCATTACAAAAACCATCCTGTTTGCAGGCAAGCTCCAACATCATGCCATCAAGATCGCAGCCCTTGGCAATGCAGTGCCCGTGACCACGGTGGGTACTGGCAATGTAATCGCCGTTGCTCATATCAAGGCACGCACCCACTGCAATCGCCTCTTGATTGCGGTAGATATGAATGAAGCCCGGTAGCTTACCTTGCTGATATTCAGATCGCATTCGCTCTTCAAATTCGCGAATACTCTTCATGAGACGATAGGCCTTAACGAGCTCTTTTTTAGTGGTATCCATAGGCATCCCTATTGAAATATTTGAGCCAAAAAAAGGCCCCAGTGGGGCCTTGAAATCAACCAGTACAACTAGAAGCTGTAACCTACCTGAATGCCGTATTCACGCGGTGGTCCATGGCGAGTGAAGTTCCACAACGTAGCAACCGGGTTTGCTGCTACTCGGTAAACTTCATTGCCTAGGTTCTTGCCGTAAATCGATATTTCTACTCCGTTATCGGCGCCATTGTAGGTAATGTATCCGTTGACTAGGGTTCGCTCCTCCATCTGGGTGAGCGCCTTTTGCCTGAGAATAGGATTACCAGAGCCGTCGGCCCCTTGCGCGTTGGCAGGGAACGGACTGGTCTCAGCATCGTCCTGATAGTGCATGTTCAGATTATAAGTGATGCTTGCACCATTGGCCAGATCTTGGAAGTAAGTGGCAGCAATACCATAGGTCAGCTCTGGAGAAAACGGCACGCGCAATCCTGATAAATCAGGATTAATAGCGGGACCAGCACCCAAGCCCAAATCTGCCGCCGCGATACCTGGGTTATATTGATCATACTCATGATCTAAGTAACCGAGGTTGGCATCAATACGGAAGTTATCTGATACGGCCCACTGTACTTCAGCTTCTACACCTTTTGCCGTTGACGTGCCTTCGTTCACCGATACGGTTTCTTGGAAAGTATTGCCCGCTGCGTCCTGAATGGTGACCACAGTATCCCGCTGCAGATTTTCATACTCAGTGTGGAATGCCGCCAGGTTAAGACGGAGGGTACCGTCTAATAAATCTGACTTGAGACCAATCTCGAAGTTCTCATTTTCCTCACTGTCATAAGGCGAGCATGAAAACTCAGATCCACAGGTTTCGGAGAACCCACCAGCGACAAAGCCCGTTGCAAAACTCGCATACGCCATGACGTCATCAGAGATTTTATAGTCGGCGACTAATCGATAAGTCACAGCGTCAAACGTCTTTGAGTTTTTTTGCACATTGCCAAAGGCTGACTCGGGCAATGGGTTGGTGTGGGGCCCCTGGTATTGATCAAGGGATATAATATTACTGACCGGGTTAGCGGCAGTCCCCAAGTTATAACGTTCGAAATCTTTTTCATCTTCGGTATAACGCACACCGGCAGACAGCGTTAACTGATCGTTGACCTCGAAGGATCCGTCAGCGTATACCGCCCAAGCTGTTCGATCCTGTCGTGTTTCTTGAACCTCATATCGATCGTCATAGAAATTGGTTGCCGCAAGCGGCCCAAAGAAGCCAAGGTTACCAAAGACGATAAACGAGACGTCATCTTTATAAAGCGCGGCGCCACCTACCCAGTTAAACGGACCGTCGTACTGACTGGCTACCCGAAATTCTTGCTGGAATTGCTCACGCTTGGAGTTTCTGCTGGCATCGTACAGCGATGTATAAGCTTCGCCCGTATAGGTACTGGCTAGCACTTCATCCTGATCGCGCATACCGGTAATGGACTTCACCTCGTAGTCGCCAAGCGTAAACACTTGGTTTAAGTACACACCCGTGGCCTCTACCTTATGGCCGCCTTTCAGATCAATCACCGCAGTTTGCGTGTAAGATTGGCCCGTATTGAAAGGATCGCTGATGCCCGCATCAGCAATGCCCGGAAAACCAATGATGGGCCAAATATACCCCTCACCAGACGGTGTCTCGTTTGCCGTGGCTACTGTCTCCGACTGGTCATCTAAATACTCAAACATCAAGTCCGCTGAATACGAATCCGTGGGTTCCCAACGAAACTTTAACTTACCCGCTAATACATCCTTACCACCAATGTCAGTGCCATCGCCAGTGGTTGGGAAGGTGCTCTTTATTTCAGCAGTGCTTGGGTTACCGGGGGTGGCAAACAGACCATCGCTACAAACGAAACAGGTGAAAGTGCCGCCCATGGGTTTGGTGTTCGAATAGTAACCGTCAGAGTAGTCGCGAATCACCGCTAGGCGCGCCGCCAACGTGTCACTCAAGGGAACATTCAGTGCAAATTTAAACTTACTCAGATCACTGTCATTGCTGGCATATCGACCAAAGTTAACCTCGACGTTTCCGCTCACCTCGCCGCCGACATCGGGCTTGATAGTGGTGAATGAAATCGCACCAGCCGTGGTGTTCTTGCCAAATAAGGTGCCCTGGGGTCCCCGGAAAATCTCAACTTGCTCGATATCGAATACTTCCACAAATTGGGATTGCACGTGATTGAAGGCGAAATCATCAACGGTAATTCCCACTGAGGGATCTTTCGTGACAAGAATGGAAATAAAACCGGTTCCGCGCATGCCTCCAGCGATCGCATTGAAGCCGTTCTGCGGTGTCAATGTGACGTTGGGTGCAAACTGAGCTAGCTCTGTCACCGAATTTTGAAAGGTTTTATTTAACTGCGCTGCGGTGATTGTACTGACTGCAATCGGTAAATCTTGCTGACCGATACTTCGCTTGGTACCCGTGACCACAATCTCTTCCAGCGCAGCGGCAGAGGATGCCTCCTGAGCCTGAAGCTGGAGGGGCGCAGCGGTAGCCAGCAACGATACCGCCGCTGACAGCGCCAGCTTAGTAAAGCTGTTCTTGAGGTTATTGTTTGATAATTCCATCGAATGTACTCCGTGGTTTTTATGTTGGAACGGGAAAAGGTTAGCAGCAGCTCACGCCCCGCTTACTTGCTTGTGCGCAACAAGGATACTAAGTATAAATGACATGTAATGCAAACTAGAAAAAAAACGCCGTGGAGGATTACACCCTCTTATTCCACTGGACCAGCGGTAAACATTCGGAGTGGCTATGGCCGATCAGAAAATACGACAACTGAGGGCGCAGCTGAGCCTGTCAGGAGCAGCGGGCATCGTCCTGACCAATGTCGACAATGTTCGCTACAGCACAGGATTTGCCTCGGTAATGGATGGCTGGCATTTAATCGAACCCATTGCTGCTGTTCTGATACCGACAGAGAGTCATTTACCCGTTAGTTTATTTTTACCGGAAGCCAGCCTAGTGTCCTTAGTCGTCTCAGAACGCGCCGGACACTCGGTAACATTTGATCAGCTACGCACTTACGACATGCTCAATTTCTGTGCAACCGCTCGAGCCTACGACGCCCACCTTTCCCTTCCCGAGGACCTTATTGCTGATGTAGAGATCATCAGTCAACGGGTGGCAGGCGAGTGTGCTGTCGACATTGTCAGCGCAATAGGCGCGTGCTTGGCGGATCAGCAGGTAGATTCATCGCTCATGCTGTTTGATGATCTACGGGTGGCGAATCATCTACAGAGCCGCTCGGGACAACCGTGGGCAGATGGTCTCGATGTCATGCTGGCGACCCGTGCCATAAAAACGGCCGATGAGTTAGCGACCCTGCGCGAGAGTGGCCGCGTTGCCGATCGTATCATGGGTCATACGGTCGCTTGTCTTAGCGAAGGCTGTCGCTGGACCGAGGTCGAAAAGTCAGTGGCGAGATTCATGATTGATCAGGACGTAGACCCACTACCAGGCAGCCCGATGTTGTTTGGCGGCAGCTATGACCTGGTCTTTCGACCAGACCTTTTCAGAACACCCTACGATCAGCCCTTAACGCTGGGGCAGTTAGCGATTCTAGAAACCCAAGGCCGATACAAGGACTATTGGATCGATATCAATCGCACAGCACATATTGGGGCCGCAAGCGACGCCTATCGCGACCAATACAATACGGTACTCGACATCTATGAAACCCTAGTGCGACGCCTTAAACCTGGAGCAAACACCGCCGAAATCAGCTCAGTAGACGATATACCGGCTACCTCACGATTATCGGCGCCTGAAAAACTACTCGTGGTCGCTCACTCGGTAGGCTACGTACCCCTTGAAAGTCCTGTTCCGTTCCCAGGTACCGGGCTCCACGCAGCAACCGAGGGTTTTGAAATCAAAGAAAACATGGTCATTAGCATTGACTGCTTGTATTTCGGCAGTCAGCTAGGTCCCTCTCATATGGAGAATGTATTCATCGTCACCGCTGATGGCGCCGAGAGTCTCTACCACTATCCCCTGGCGTTGATTGAGGTCTTATAGAGGACATCAGTAGCCGATTAGCGGGAGACGCATAAGTATTACTGGGCGGTATAACCGCCATCGACCATTAACTCTGAACCGGTGACAAAGCGCGCTAGATCAGAGGCCAGATAGACAATGGAATCGGCGATCTCATCGCCCGTGGCCATATCACCAATGGGGTGCGCAGCCTTAATCGCTGCCCTTGCTTCTTCTGGGCTGGGCGCGAAGCCCGCCTCACCCAGCTGCCGAAGGCAATCCGCCGCGAAGGCGGTATCCACAGTGCCTGGGTGGATGGAGTTAATCCTTACTTGTAATTGAAGGGAACCAAACTCAACGGCTGCTGCCTTGGTAAACATCCGTACGGCACCTTTGGTTGCACAATAAGCGCTTTGAAACGCCACGCCAATATTGCCGCAAATTGACGACATATTAATCACGGAACTACGAACCCCGCTGTCACGACCCGCCTGATCGAGATCATCAAGAAAGCATTGCGTGCCAATAAACATGGCGGTGCTATTCACTCGAAATAATCGATCCCACTCTTCTAGGGTGGTATTGGCGACACTTTTCACCACATCAATTCCAGCATTATTAACCAAAATAGACAGAGCACCCAACTCATCATGCACCCGCTCTCTTGCCCGCTGCCAGCTTTGAGGATCAGCGACATCCAGTACCAGCGGAATGGCTTTTCCCCCAGCAGCGGTAATCTGTTGCGCAACGGCGTTAACCGCCCGTGCATCGATATCGGATACCACCACGCTAGCGCCATGCTCCGCCAACGCTCTTGCAGTAGCAGCACCAATACCACCGGCAGCGCCAGTCACTAATGCCGGTCGCGACGAACCCTCTTTAAACTGTAGTAGTGGCGTCATACGTTTACTCTCCCAAACTCTTCGATACCATGGACCCTAATCACCGTAGATGCATGACTTTAAAGTGAACTAACACCGCGGGCTGGTCCAGCATTACATCATCTTTAGCTCATAGCCACGTACGGGAAAATGCACCTGTGTATAGCTGCCTGTCGGATGCTCAACAGCAATAATGGTTTGCCGATCCAGTTCACACACCAATCTACCAGTCACCGTACCTCTGTCTGCGCCGATAGCTGAAACAGAGACCATACGTAGAGAGTCAATAGCGTCGATAGTCACTGCCTCTTTATGCACTGCGGCACTGGCGGCGTTGTAATCTGCGGTCACTCGCTCTCCCATGCCAATGTCATTCAGCCGCCGCTCCCAATCTGGCAGAAATCTGGCGCCCTCTAGGCGACTGGATACCTCAGGTAAACCGTTGCGTATGAACCACATCATTCCCCAGGCATGGACGTCGGCAAGGGAGGGTTCATCCCCAAAAACAAAATGACGCCCATCGGCTAGCTGCTCGTTGAACTCACCCGCTTGATGGATAATTTGCTGATTCCATTTTTCCCTCGTCAATCGGAGTTGTGCAAAATCGAGATGGGGGAAAACTTTTTCGCGGTCACGATAAAACGTTTCATCCCATTCAGCTGAATGCGTTGCCATGGCCGCCCGTAAAATCGGTTCAAAAAACGCGTCGGACCAAAAACCGAAAGCGTCCTGAATGAGCGTGGTGGTGGCTCCTAACAACGATGGCGCAGCGGCAAAATACTCATCGAGGGCTTCAGCAATCGCTACATTATCGACATAAAAATCGGCTCCCAGTTGCAGTACTGGTGTGCCACGATATCCGCCGGTTAGCGCTTCCAGCTCTGGCTTGGGTGCCGTCATCGGCATTTCTACGGACTGCCATGTGAGGCCTTTAATGCCCAACATTTTTTGTGCTTTTTGTGAAAAAGGTGAGGCGTCATAGTGGTGTAAAATGGGCGTTTGCATGCGCTTATGCTCCCTGTTCAGTATTGGAGGTCGTGTGCGACCCAATAGACGATGCTGTCTGCCCCAGCAAAAGGGCGTAGTGTTCTGGCGCTACGCGCTGGGTCGGGTATTTCTCTAGAGCTGCTCTCACCGCGGGCCGCTTTGCTATGCGCCCGAACCAGCGCGCTATGGCGGGAAAATCAGACAGCGACTGACCTTGCCATTCGTGGTGGAGTATCCATGGCCAAATAGCCATATCAGCAATGGAATAAGCGCCAGCGACAAACCGCCTGTCAGTTAACTGTCGATCCAGCACGCCGTACAGTCGGTTGACTTCATTAGTGTAGCGGGTAACCCCATAATCAATAGTCTCTGGGGCAAACTGCCTGAAGTGGTGTGCCTGACCGGCACTGGGTCCCAAGCCCGCCATTTGCCAGTAAAGCCATTGTTTGATTAACCAGCGCTCATTCCATTCGAGGGCTAAAAACTGCTGGTGTTGCTCGGCAAGAAATTCAAGGATGGCCCCAGACTCCACCATTGTTTGACCATCAGCCAACACCAGCACGGGCACCTTGTGGTTGAAGTTTAAGCCTGCAAAGTCAGCGCTTAGTTGCTGGCCAGCGACAAGATCCACCAGCACCTCGGTGTACTCGCACTCAAATTCCAATAGCGCAATCATCACTTTCAAACAGTTCGGCGAGGGAAAGTAATGCACCGTGTAGGGAGAGGTTGAGGTCACCGCACGGTCTGTTATCGGCTTTAATTGAGCCATCTAACGCTCAGCAGGTGCCGGTGCACGATACCAAATGGGAGAACTGTAGGCTCGATCTTGAATGGTTTGAGGTGCCGCGGTCGGTGCATTGACTGAAAAGAATGCCGCATCCCTCGTGGTCCAGCGCGGTCGCGGCACCTCGATGACTCGCGCATAATAAAAAGCGTCTTGCGCTGGATCAAAGGTGGGATCGTTCCACACTTTACGCAGAACGCCAGCACCATCTGATTCATTATTGCCTGCCAAAGCAATGTCATAAACGTGCTCAAACTGCTCGCCATTCAGATCGCGCCAACCTTTTACCACTTGCAAAGCATGCAAATCAGCCCCGTCTGGCTCTTTCATAGCCCACACAAGAAAACTCAAGCCACGACCCGCAGCTATTGCGTCAGCATGTAAAACGCCACCCATAGGGACCCCCTTTTGGTAGCCAATATCAGAGGCTTGTGGGGAGCTTAAGTCGTCATCTGTAAAGTTTGACCCTGCAAAGAACCGCAGGCGAATACGCGAACCGGTTGTGCCATAGACCTCTCTGCGCCGCAAAGCATCAAAGAGCGCTGTCCGAGTATTTTCTTGAGCCCACACCGCGGTGAGACCTGACGCAGAAAGACGCCAATTGTCGTTGAGAACCCCGGCCATCTTGGTAAACATCCGCTCTGCACTGGGCTCTGAGGATTGGAATTTGCCAAAAAAGTTATCCTCTGCAACTGCGCTGTAACCCGTATGAGAATCTGAGGAGCCTATCAGTCCAAATTGATACGGGTTGGCACCCAGATCGTGCTGATAGCCCAGTCCCGACTTTAACGCAGCTCGTGCGTATTCCCCTGCAATCATCCCCGGCGCTTTCAGGGTCGTCATATTAATATTCCCTTCGTCCCAACGCTCAAAATTAGCGTAGCGATCTTTAGGCGACAGCAGCGGATGGGTTTCCGAGTCGCCCTTGACCTGAGTGACCTCTAACAAGGGCTCCCAACGCGCTCGTTGCTCAGCGTATTCGCGAGTAAGCGGTGCCCCCGAAAGGGTTGTTGTTGCAAACATACGGCCATTACTGACATTAGAATTATGCGGTATCGCCAGCACTTCTCCACCTGTTTGCCGCTCATAATGAGCCAAGGCACGCCACAGCTTTTCAGGGTCATTACTGTCGAGCGTCGAGAAGGGCGGTGTCGTGTCGGCCTTTCCAGCGCCCTCCTTGTAAAGCACTACGCGATGTAAATTGTCACCGGTCACCGTAGACGTCCATTCGTAGCCCACCAGTGCGGTGAAAAGATGCGGTTCGTTAAACCTATCTGCAGTGGCAACAACATCGCGCCATAGTGCCAACTCCACCGCTTCAGCTAATCGTTGCTCAGGCTTAGGATTAATAAACGCATCGGCAAAGGCCATCGTCAGCTCGCCGTATTTGCCGGCTGTTAGCAATGCGCGCCATTGAGCGCCCAGCGGCCAGTCTGATAACCGCGAGTCATCGTTTGCCAGCAGCTGATGCACAGAAAGATATTCCGCGTGGTCGGTTATAGCTAAAAAATCCAAGGTATGGCGCGGTCGTAGCGACATGCCATTGCCAGCGACAACGGCTTCTCCGCGAGCAAAGCGATAGGCGTCTTCGGGTAGCGTTCGACCACCCATAGCGAAGGCGTCCGCCGATAGCGCGGTGTGTAGATGCAAGTCACCCCAATAGAGTTGTGTACGCTGCTCGGCAATGTTTGGCGAGTAACTGGGGACTTCCCCGAGCGCGACACTGCCCTGTGACACCACGCACATACACAGCGCTGCCCATTGGCCCCAGCGTGCCCGCGCATTAGCCATCATGACTTGCAGCCACTGCAAACAGCGCAGACCCTTAACATAGGTGCATACATCATAATGACTACCTTTTCCCAAAATCCAATTGGCCAGTGAATAGACCCACTGTTACGCCATGCTTTCACTTGTTAAACAAACGACGCTCCAGTTCAACGTGGAAATGCCGTAGCCGCTGCTCCTGCTCGCCCCACAGCTGGCCTTTAAAGGCTTTGCTGCGCATACCCTCTTGCACCGAGGGTAAGAACGCCGCGTCTTGACTAAGCACAAGACCTAAACCGGGATCCTCATTGATGAGATAGGTTTCGGTCTCGGGTCGAGACTGTCCGCTTACATCGGTGCCTTCAGGCAAACCCATCCACCCGGGTGGACAATAATTCGGATCGTCCACCGGTCGCATCAGGGTCATAGTGTCATACCAAAATCGCTCTGGGTCGGTGTCGTGAGGAATAAAGCGCATCAAAAATACCGCTTCAGGGTGACAGCCAATTTGGACGTTGGGGAAAATGCCAGTAGCCCAGCTATCGGACAACTGTCCGTCAGTAAAACGCTCATAGTCAAGGCCGAGGCGCGCTGATCGCTCACGCTTCGCTGCTTGCATAGCGCGTCTAACATCCGCGGCCGTGCCTTGAAAAGTATCAGCATCAATGCCCACTTCTCTGAGCATCATTTGTAAACCTTCATTCACCGTCAGCTGATCGTGATGACGAGGACTAGGCTCTCCGAGGGGTACAATCATTCGGCTTGCGCCCCTAGGGTACAAATCATACTGAACGTGTAAGTCCGCCATCACACCGCGAGTTTCTGGATGCACAGCGTGGAGGTGATAGCTTTCATAAAAAGCCTCGACGCCCACCTTCCAGTTTGAACCCCATTCACTGCGTACATGGCGAACAACCTTCATGTCTTCAATACGGTAGTTTTCTAAATATCCGTCGGGTAATCCAATGTCGCTTATTAGCTCGGGAGCGTCATTGTCCATAGTAATAAAAATTAGCCCAGCAAATACCTCACACCGTACTTGGGTGAGTCCAGGTCGATGGTCAATGACCTCTGGCTGAAACGTTGCCTCATCGGTAATGGATCGCAACGCGCCATCATTGGCAAAGCTCCAGCTGTGGAAAGGGCAGGTGAATACTCGACGATTACCCCGCTCTTGCGTCAGTAAGCGAGCGCCTCTGTGGGGGCAGACATTATAAAAAGCGGTTATGCCAGTGTCGCTACGGATAATGATGAACGACTCGTGACGTAGTTTGAACAGAAAATAATCGCCGACGTTGGGGATGTCGGTGTTTGCGCCCGCTAGCAGCCAGCTACGTGACCATACGTTGTCCCACTCCTGCTGAGCATAATCATGACTAAAATAACCTTCCTTACCGTAAACGGCATGACCGTTATCAATCGGCGCTTGCTTGGCCTCTAAACTACTGGCGGGTGCATCGGGATTAATTACCGCAATAGGAATACTTTGGCTGTTCATAGTAACGCCTCCTTACGACTGTTCATCGAGAGTAAAAACAGGCATTGCCTGGTCTTCTGACCACTGTTGAAAACACACGGTCACGCGCTGTCCGCTAGCGACAGTATCGGGATTCACGTTAATCACTTGGGACATCATTCTGACGCCCTCATCAAGGTCGACCAAAGCGATAACATAGGGCGCCTCATAGGCTTTTGATAAGGCCCTACGCACCACCGTGTAAGTCGCTATCTTGCCTTTACCACTAGCGCTCTGCCAAGCCAGTTCCTCACACCCGCAGCGAGCACACAGCAGCCGAGGGTAAAATTGCCCGTGCTGACACCCAGGGCAAATTTGAATACGCAGCTCGCCGACATTGCAGCCATCAAAGTAAGGTTGGCTGAGGGGTGTTTGCTGTGCAGCAACCCTTGTTGGCTGGCGATCTGTCATTGAGAGGATCCCACAATTAACGTGGCATGGCTGGACATAATGCCCCCCTGGGCATGCAGTAACACGCGATCAACCTTGGCTAACTGACGCTGCTCGGCGGTGCCACGGATTTGTTGAATAGCTTCAGTGAGGCCAAAAAGGGCACCAGGATTTCCCGGATGGCAGTGCGACAGCATGCCACCATGGGTATTTACTGGCAGCGTGCCCCCCGGTTGAGTCGCCCCCGACTGTAAAAACTCCCCGCCCTCACCCTTTGCACAAAATCCCAAGTCTTCTAGTTGAATCAGCAAGGCGGGAGAAAAACAATCGTATAACTGCGCGAGATCTATATCGGCGGGCCCTACATTCGCTTGCCGATAAGCCGCTTGTCCAGACTGAACGGCCGCCGAGCAGGTCAGGTCCTGGGCTTGACTGACATGCTCGTAGGCGTGTCCTTCACCAAAACCCAGTAGGTAAACGGGCTGCTCACACAAATCCGCCGCACGCTCGGCGCTAGTCATTACGATCGCCGCACCGCCATCGGAAACAATGGAGCAGTCAAGAAGTTTCAAAGGATCGGCAATGGGGCGCGACGCCAGCACGTCATCGACTGTGACGCGATCTCTGTATTGCGCTCGAGGATTCAGGGCAGACCAAGCGCGGGAGGACACCATGGCTTCGGCAAATTGCGCCTCGCTGGTAGCGAAGCTATCCATATGCGCTCGAGCAATCAGCGCGTAATAAGCGGGCACCGTTGGGCCATAAGGTTGCTCATAAGCAGGGTGCCCTGCGCTTGCCTGAACCACCATAGCTTGCTCTCGGGTCATGAAGCTGCGCATGCTGTCGGCCATGACTACCACTACTGTGTCAGCCAGCCCCTCAGCGATTGCCGCGGCAGCGTGGCGCACCGCCGTATACGTGGTGCCTCCACCGGTGCCTACCGTTAAGCAGTGACGCGGGTTCAGACCCGCGTACTCAGCGGTGGCTTCAGCGTGATACATAATGGGTTGTACTAGAGAGTTACAGCTGACTAATCCGTCCACGTCTTGACGTTGCAAGCCCACATCCTTGAGCGCTGCCAAACTAGCCTGTACCGTCAGTTCTAGGGGCGTAACTCCAGGTACGACGCCGAGCGCTGTCTCACCCCAACCGACAATCGCAACAGGATTTTTCATCAGCTATCAGCGGTCGCTGTGAGGCGTGCCGAAATGGTACCGGGCACGACAACATCACCCGCCTGATTTTTGATGTACACATCGAGCTCAAGCTCACCGGTCGCAGCGTCGAACGCGCTAATTTCTCCCCCGACAAGTAGTGTCTCGCCCACGTAAGTAGCGCCTCGATTTGAGTATGAGACCCCCGTTATGGACCCCGCATCCCCCAACCATTCATCCACCACTTGATGTAACCAGTCTCCTAGCATAGGACCCGCTAGCACTAAGCCCGGATACCCTTCAACATCGGTGGTATAGGGCAAATCAAAGTGAATTCTATGGCCATTCCAAAGTACAGCGTTATACAACATCAACTGCACCGTGCCTGGGCTATGTTCCCGGGTAGGAATGACACCACCCACCACCGGCGCTGGATTCATCGTAAGATCCTTGTGGTTTTCTCACGGATGACCAACTCACCCTCATCATTTCTGACGTCCATAACCACCTCATAAAAAATCAGCGGTCCTGATCGACCTGATTTCTCATAGATATTGGTGAGGGTCCGCGTCGCCGTGAGCCAATCTCCTGGGTAGATGGGCTTTACATAGTCAATATCTAGACCACCGGCCATAGCGCGATTGAGCGGAAATATGGGCAGGAGTGTGTCAATGGATACGCCATCGGGCGTCAGCTCGCTAAGCTCGACAACATCCCAAAACAAGGGCACGTGAAACATGGGTGGCGCGACGTCACCATCAAGATACTTGCGTTGTTGGCTACCGGTGGCGACGGCATATTTTCGTATATCCCGGCGAGTGACAAGCTCGCGCTTTGGCTCCGCCACTCTGCCAATAGCTGTCAGCAAGTCTTCGGACAGCAGGCCGCTCATACTTTTCGTCCCTGGCTCTGCCAATAGGGCTCACGCAGCTCGCGCTTGAGAATTTTTCCTGTGGGCGCTTTGGGCAGCGCCGCTACAAAGTCGACACTTTTAGGTTTTTGATAAGACGCTAAATGGCGGCTGGCTTCAGTAATAATGTCTTCTGCAGTCGCCTGCATACCCGGCTTTAACACCACGGTCGCCTTCACCGCTTCACCCCAAACATCGTCGGGCACTCCAAATACTGCGGACTCCAATACGGCTGGATGCTGATGAATCGCCGCCTCAACCTGCGTACTGTAGATATTTTCACCGCCCGATATGATCATATCTTTGGCTCGATCTACGATGTAAATATAGCCTTCATCGTCCCAGACGGCCACATCCCCCGTCCACAGCCACCCGTCTTTTAAGGTCTCTGCAGAGAGCGCTGGCTGGCGCCAATAACCCACCATATTGGCTTCTGAACGGACAACAATTTCGCCGGGCGTACTGCCATCCTTGGGTATGTCGATGCCCTCTGCATCCACCAACCGCACCTCGGTCACGAAACCAGCTCGACCGCATGATCCGAGGCGCTCTGGACGATCGCCTGCCACCGCGGCGTGGTGATCTTCCTGAGTGAGAAAGGTCATGGTCATACCTTCCGTTTGTCCATAACCCTGAATCATCGAGCAGGGAAAAGCCTGCAAAGCTGCGCGAACTACCGACTCTGGCATTGGACCGCCACCGTATTGGAAGTTACGTAAACTGCTCAGATCGTATTGCTCAAAGCCCTCTACGGCCATCATCCAATTGATCATCGTGGTAATACCCAAAAATGCTGACACACGCTCACGCTGAATGACTTCTAGTGCTAATTGGGCATCAAAATTAATCAACACTACCGGGCAGCCATGGGCGGTATAGTTCATCGCCAGCGCGACCGGAATATGAAACATTTGACCGGTAAGCATGTAAACATCCGAGGGTACAATACGCTCAGCTACGGTCTGATTGAGCATACCCATAAATAGCGAATGATGGGTATGTAACGCACCCTTGGATTTGCCCGTCGTGCCACCGGTATAAAGGATCAGCGCGGGATCATCCCCGACCACAGCCAGTGCCGCGACCGGCTCTGTCGACGGCATAGAGCCGACCCACTGCTCATAATCTGAACCCCCTTCGTCGTCGAAACCAATCCAGCGAGCAGCGCTGTACTGTTCGGTCAAAGCTGACGCTAACGCCGCGTACTCTGGAGAGAAAAAGACCACTGTGGGCTCGCCATCAGAGAGCACACGCAATAATTCGGTGTCACTCAAGCGCCAATTCAAGGGCAGTGCGATTAGCCCCGTGCGCGCGCTGGCAAACATAATCTCCATGTACTGAATACAATTGCGCGACAAAATCGCCACCCGATCACCCTTGTCTAGATTCAATTCAAGGGTCAGCGCATTACCGAGTTTGCAGATGCGCTCTTCGAGCTCTCCAAATGACATTCTTCTCGCATTGGGCACATCAACCAACGCTTCACGATTCGGGGCAATCATCGCGGTTTTTGCAGGAATACGGCCTATATTCATGGCATCAGCCTCAATAGCGCTCAGTAAGCGCTATCGAGATCAACATGTCGCTTGCAGATGCGCCAGCTGCCCTCGCAACGTCGTACCTCATCGTGGTAAAAGCCCACGCTCAGCAAGCGTGTTTGCCCCGTTTCGGTAGCAAATAGCGTGAGAATGGAGGTCACCGATAACCGCTCCCCCTCGCCCGCAATGACAATATTAGAGATCACGTGTTTGCGAACGTCACTCTGGGAGGCCATGGAGTCGCTATACAAGCCCATAATATTGCTCCTGCCCTCAAATGGACCGACCACATCACCCTGGGCCACTCGTAGGCTCATCACTGCGTCCTCGGTCAAGCAGGACTCCAACAGCGGTAAATTCCGGGTGTCATAACCGTAAGAAGCGGTGGCTAAAAGCTCATGAATAGCCAGCTTATCGTCTGTTGATATCACGCTTATCCTCCTGTTAAGGGCACAAAAATCGTCGGCTTTCGACAGCACGATGAGGGACGTTTAACGACTGCCAACGTCGATGCCGCAGCCATGGGTAACGACAGGCGCAGGCTCGGAACAGGCCGTTTGACCACGCGCTTTGTGTCGCTGTTTTGCGTATAAAATGAGAGTAGCGTACTTGCTTGCGATCAACAAGCGTTGCTGGGCGCGGAGCCTCAGTCGGGTGCATACCAAGCTCGACAGGCTCCTGCCGCAGTGATTCAGTGGCAACACAAAATCAGTCAATAACCAAGGAGGTGCAATGGGACGTAGGGTATCGACACGAACCCGAGGAGTCCATGGACGCAGCGAACACTGCTCCATCGAACGCGACCGCTGGACGTCACCGACTGCGAGCACAGCCCAGCAAAGACGCCTGTTTCACCCGGGCAAGCACATCTTCAGCTGTAAACACATCATCAATAATGGCGGCGAATAATACGGTCCGCGTTTTATAATTCAGTACCGCCGGTAATACCGGCACTTGCGCTGATTCCGCGATTCGTGCAAAACCGTGCTTCCAGCGCCGCACGCCACTGCGTGTCCCTTCGGGCGTTATACCCAATACCAGTTGAGCCCGCTGCTGGAATTCCTGCGTCATTTTATCGACCAAGCCTCGCGGCTGCGATCGGTCGACAGGAATACCCCCCAAGGCCTTGAGGATGGGCCCTAATGGAAACCAAAAGAGGGATTGCTTCATGAGAAAGGAGGATTTCAGGCCCAGACTCCAGAGCACGGCAATGGTGAGGATAAAGTCCATGTTGGAGGTATGCGGTGTGAGCGCCACCACTACTTTTGACTGATTGGGAAACTGCCCCTCGATGCGCCAGCCCATGGCGCGAAACACCACTCTACCGAGTACGCGAGTGAGGGGATTGCGGGTTCGAGGTAAGCGATCCCCTAACACTTGCCACTTCATACCCATGCATACTCACTTATTTTTATCGACTCACTTGTTAACGCCCAGCGATCAGTACTTTGTATCACTAGGCGCAATAGTTATCGGTTATCTGGGCACAAATAACAAGTGTATCGGCACAAGATAAACCAAAAAGCCGATAGCCAAGCGTCGCAGTAACGGCTGCTGGTTTAAGCCATACCTAGCCATTGCCACATAATCGGGCGGCAGGGCATCGGCCACACCCGGGGCATGTTTGGGCGCCCAATCGACCCAGGCGTGTAGGCCTCAAAGTCCATTAATGCAACGGCCGGCTAGCCAAAGGTGACTACTAACAGTGCCATGGCAAATCCGACCACGGCTACTTTTAAACCCGACTTGAGTGCCGCTGCGTTGGGTGGAAAAATAAAAAACGCGGATAGCGCAAAAAACAATAATCCGGAGCCAAAAAATATATTGAGCAGAAAAAGAGGGCTCTTAGTGCTTGCCTTGTGCAGGTGAACCACTCGGTCGATAACTAAGGGGTATTCCTTGACCGTCAATTCGGTAAGACCCGACTGTTTATTATAGTTGCCCATGGTTAACTGAATAGCTTGCTCGGTTTCACTCTCAGCAACCAACCCTTTTACGTTTAACGTCGACAACAATTCGATAACGGACAGTCCGGGCGTGAGTTGATACTCATAATGGACGTCAAACTTCATGAATGTTGTTTTTCGAAAGATGAGCAGAACGCCGCTACAGGCATAGAGCAACATAATACCTGCCAAAAAATAGCCTAAATAACGATGATAGGTGCGGATAGTGTCAGAAAATTGTGCGCTGGGCATGTCGCTCTACTTGTAAATCTGAGATCAAAAAAATCCGGGGCTTCGCCGCAAGCCCCACTCAGTGTCGTTAAACCGATCTATTATCGCCGCTCCGGGGGCGATATGATCGACGATAAACGAGCTTGGCTTAGCCGTCGGTCTCAGCCTCTTCAACGGCTTCTGTAACGGCTTCAGCCGCTTCACCCATGGCGTCACTGGCGTCATCAACCGCCTCTTCCATAGCATCACCAGCGTCTTCCATTGCCTCTGCCACTACGTCACCTGACGCCTCTTGCGCAGTGTCCATGGCGTCTGTCGCCTGCTCCATTGGGGAGTCCATTGCCTCGCCAGATCCTTCCATTGTGGCTTCAACAGCGCCACTGCTCTCGTCCATTACGCCGCTTGCTGGTTCTTTTTGTTCATCTGAGCAGGCGCCCAGTACCAGCGTCAAAGCCGCGCATGCGGCACTCTTAACTATCATTTTATTCATACGAACTCCTTATGGGATTACGCTAAACTACGCTTACACTGTATGCCAGTTTGACCCAATGATCCACATTAAAGAATTCCATCATCCGCACTTAATCATTCCCGATTGGCGAATCCTTTCAGGGGAGGCTTGGTGCATCATCGGCCGCAATGGATCAGGCAAAAACATTATCGATCAACTTCTCATGGGTGAGCTCTCAGATACGCCTGTAGAGATGATTGAGCGTACCGTCAGCCTAGACGCTATTCGGCTGATTTCTTTCGAACAACAGCAACTGATTTACGAGCGTGAATTGAAGCTCGCAGCCAATGATATGCTTGAGGAAAGCGACACTGCGACCCTAGCCAAAGATTTTATACCGCCACAGCACCTAGAGAACCCGCTGATTGATGAGTTGGGGCTTCGACAGCGCTTGACAGCGCGCTATACCGAGCTGAGTACCGGTGAGAGTCGAAAATTATTGGTCTTGCAGGCATTGTTTAAAGGCGCCCAGTGCTTAATCGTCGACAACCCCTTTGACAGTCTTGATCCTCATTCCTGCCGATTACTCAACCGCACACTACAGGCGGTAAATAGCCGCGGTGTCACCGTACTATTTCTCTTAAGTAACCGCCAAGACATCCCCAGCTGGTGCGACCACATTGGTGTGGTCGATGGCGAGCGACTTGACATCGTGAATACATCAGATCCTGAAGCACTAGCTCAGCGCATTCACCAAGCACTGCAGTTAAGTAGTGCTCAACCCGACTGGCCCGAGAGCGCGATAGGGCTGGATGAATACAGCCACGACGCGTTAGTGACGCTCAATGACTGCACCGTAAGTTTTGCGGACACTACGGTGTTAGACGGCGTTTCTTTGTCTGTGGTACCCCTGCAGCACACGCTCATTACCGGCGAAAATGGCTCAGGCAAGTCAACGCTGCTAGGGTTGATCACTGGCGACTGCCCCCAGTGCTTCAGCAATGATGTCACTGTGCTGGGCTACCGGCGTGGACGCGGTGAGTCGGTGTGGGATATCAAACGCGACATGGGCATCGTGAGTAATGATTTGCATCGTCGCTACCGGGTGCACTGCAACGTTGAAACCGTTGTCTGTTCCGGCTTTTTTGACTCCATAGGGGTATACGACCCGATTGGTGATCAACAGCGAGTGATTGCCAGCCAATGGTTGGAGGCGGCCGGGCTTAAAGGGCGCGGGCCAGCGCCCTTTCAGAGCCTCAGCTATGGCGAGCAGAGACTCGCACTCATCGCCCGAGCTTTGGTGAAATCACCGCTGCTGTTAATTCTTGACGAACCCACACAGGGGCTTGATGAGTTAAACCGTGGACGTCTGTTAGCATTGCTGGAAATATTACACCAACGCGAGCACAGCACCCTGCTATTTGTAAGTCATCGCGAAGACGAGCATTTACCCCTTTTTGCTCAACGCTACCACCTACAACGCCTCAGTACATAAAGCACCTCGTATTCACCGTTCCCTAGCCATGACTTCTCACATGGCGGGTATGACCGCGGGTGCCGGCTGAAGGCGCTTCGTTTCGATGATCTCTACGCCAGTGAACGCGTCGAAGAGACGGTTACCTAGAGGATAAAACCGAGCCAAGGGGGGTGTTTTATGTTTCAATGCCAACGTGTAGTGTCAAGGTAGCCACAATGATTGTCGAGCAGCGAGAACACTTGCGCGTCAATGATCGCCTCATCATCGCCTGGCGCCCGGCCAGTAGCGACGACTTGGCTGCGCAAAGCGCTCGTGACGTTATGTTGTTAAAGACCAATCAAACCATTTTGCAAGGCCTCAATACCGTACAGCAAAGCGACCCTATTACCGCGCGAGCGCTGGAGCGAATCAATCACAAGTTGGATCTCGTTGCCGACGACTCCAAGGCGTCGGTATTCGGCCCCAGCCTTAGTCGGGTCAACCTCAGTTACTCTGGCTTGGCATTTGAGTGGTCAGTTCAACTATCATCGGGCCTACCCATACGGCTGACACTGACCCTACCGCCAGCTAATCGTCAAATCACCTTCAACGCCACCGTGTTAGAGCCCGAATCGACCCAGACAAGCAGCCGACCGATTGTACGCTGCCAGTTCACCAAGGGACAGGATGATCGCCTCCGTGTGGTACAGCGCTACATTGACTATATGCAGATGATACGGGATGAGAAGAACAAATTGGTTGCTCCCAATAACGGTGATACTGCGGGCAATCAGCAAACCAAGACAACTCCAAGCAGTAATTCCATGGGGTTATTTCACTTCCGCTAGCGCACCGGCCTACGATATAGCAACACCGACGGTGCCTTTGTCCTACCGGCAGAACTTCCCGCCCAGACCTTCAGAGCGAAGTTGAGTCTCTTGGGGCCAGCGCCGTCATCCACGACGTGGGTGCGGCCTCTGAAGAAAAAACAACGCTAATGACGGCTTGAAGCCACGATGCGCCGGTGGGCATCAAGTTCAAAGACGGTATTCATACGTGGCGGTAAGATGTGCAAAGCCCATTGAGTGAGCCGCTCATAAAGCTGTACAAAGTGACTAACTTCGGTGGGCGTCATAATGCCAGGTCCTTTACCACAGCGTTGCGCTAGCTTCGTTTCCTGCTCACCCCGCCAACGGGACACACACGCAAAGCTTGGCGGCTTGAGCATGAGCCAGTAATCAACGCGGCGAAAAAGTGGCTGGTACTCATGCAGCTGACGATTGACATAGCGCCGCCAAAATCCGTCTCGATCATCAATGTCCTCCAGCCTATTACAGGGCGCAATCAAGGCACTCTCCTCCTGAGGGGGCACCCCCAAGCACCAGCCCTCCCAAATAATGACACTGACTGGCTCGGTGATGCGTGGCCAACGCTCCTCACTACGACGGTCGTCCGTCGATTTATCAAATTCGGGGACTAAAACAGGTCGATCAGGCAGCGGCTTTTGATCCATCAAATCACTCATGACCTTGGCCATTAGCGCAACATCGTGAGTGCCCGGCACGCCACGAGTGGCCAGTAACGGGTGAACCTGCTCAGCCAGTCTCAATCGCTCAGCTTTGGTGAGATAAAAATCGTCCAGAGAGACCGCGAGCGCCGTGAGTCCATACTGTCGCTTGAGCATCTCCACCATCAAGGCTGCCAAGGTGCTTTTCCCCGATCCCTGACAGCCATTGAGGCCCACTAATAAGGTACGGGGCTGTCCCTGTTGCTGCGATGCAATTTGATCGATCACCGGTACTAACCATGGCTGCGCGATCGTCAAATAATGCGAGGGGAGCTGGTGCTCGGCAAGAAACTCATCAGTCCAGATCACATGAAATCCACTGTTGATCGGCATTTGTTCACAGTGAACTCCTCACTCTGCACCAGGAATGGATATAATTTGAGTCCAAAAATTATGCTGTTTTTTATCTTCATTAGTATAACTGACGGCGGCAACCTACACTGACGATGCGGTTAACGTCATAACAATGAGTTTACTCGACCAGATCCACCGGTGTATTTTCACTGTATGGTCAACCGCCGTGATTGTGAAACACCATTGGTAAGCACCGGAGATAGCGTCTTGAACATTGAGCAATTACTCGCTGAAATCGATAATAGCCCATCTGGTCCTCAGGTAGCGGCAATATTCGACTTTGATGGCACTATCATCACAGGTTACTCAGCCATCGTTTTTTTGCAAGATTCGCTGGTCTCAGGGGAGCTCTCAACCGAAGAGCTTCTAGGACTTACCCGGGCAATGACAAGCTTTGGTCTGGGTAAATTGGGCTTTTCAGCACTCATGGCTGTGCACGGGCAGTACTTAGCAGGAAAATCTGAACACGACTACATCAAACACAGCGAGACGCTGTTTCGAAAAAAAATAGCGCGCCTTATTTATCCCGAAGTCCGACGACTTATTAGTGCCCATCGAGCCAAAGGCCACACGCTGTCTATTATAAGCTCAGCAACACCTTATCAAGTGCGGCCGGCCGCGCAAGATCTCGACATAGAACATACCTATTGCACCGAGCTAGAGGTCAAACGAGGCGTATTCACCGGCGCTGTTGTCAAACCGACCGTCTTTGGGGAAGGTAAAGTCACGGCGGCTAAGCAGCTAGCAAAAAAAACCGGCGCTAAACTTCAGCATAGTTTTTTCTACTCGGATAGCACTGATGATAGCCAACTGTTGGACTATGTCGGTCGGCCCACTGCGCTAAACCCCAGTAAACGACTTAAAACAATGAGTGCTGAACGACTGTGGCCAAGCGCTACCTTTAACAGTCGTGGAAAAACATCGTTCAATACCTTTGTTAGATCGCTAGCCGCCACCGGATCTTTAGTCGGCAGCTTTGCAGCAGGTCTGCCTATTTACGCGCTGACCGGTTCAAAACGTGACTCGCTAAACTTTTCCACATCATTGTTCGCAGACACCTGTAATGCCTTAATTGGGCTGGAGCTCGATATCCACGGCGAAGAACATCTGTGGAGCAGCCGACCTGCGGTATTTATGTTCAATCATCAAAGCAAAGCGGATGTTGCCATTATGGCGAGTCTTATTCGTAAAGATGTGGTCGGGGTAGGGAAGAAAGAAATTGAAAAAATGCCGCTGATTGGTCAGGTTATGGGGTTGGCCGGCATCGTATTCATTGATCGCTCAGATCGCAGTAAAGCCATAGATTCAATGAAGCCCTTGGTGGCGGCCATGCGTGAACAAGGAAAGTCCATGGTCATAGCACCCGAAGGCACGCGAACGCCAACACCGAAACTGGCACCCTTTAAGAAGGGTGGCTTCCATATTGCGATGCAGGTGGGGGTGCCGGTTATCCCGGTGGTCATACACAATTCGGGGGATATTGCTCCGAAGGGTGATTTTCTGTTTCGCCCCGGCAAAGTCCGTGTCGATATACTACCACCCGTCGATACCGCTGACTGGACGTTGGCGACGATGAATGAACAGGTAAACACCGTGCGAAATCAATTTTTACGTGCCCTAGACCAACCCGAGCAAACCCTTGCAGCGATGCAGCGTGCTAAGCGCAATCAACCTGCGGACATGCGCCCAGAGCTTAAGGGATCGACAAGCAAGAAATTGATGGCAAAAAAAGCAGCTGGCAAAGAAACCGGCGCAAAGAAACCCGCGTCAAAAAAAGCGGCCGTTAAAAACCCCGTAACCGCTAAAGTAAAAAATCCCGCCAAAAAAATGACATCAGTGAAACGAGCCTCGGCAAAACCGACACTGACAGCCAAGAAATGAGTTACTGAATGGATGTCACGAAGCTGACGAATAAACTAGCTCATTCACCTTGGCCGGAGTCGCCAGGCGCGGTGGTTTTTTTATTAGACGCCAGTACACGATTTGAACAACAATTACTGCGGCAATGGGTTGAACAACACGCGCTCGAAGATAGAGATTACCGCGTCGTTAATGTGCCGCTTAACGATGATCGGAAACCTCTCCAGGTGTACCCCTTGGTGCAAGCATTGGCTGATCTTGAGGATGCCGTTGTGGCTCCTCTTAGAGTGGCGTGGACGCCGAGTAGCACCGCTATTCGCTCTCGTCCGCGACCAGTCGATCTTTTGTGGGGTCGTGATCGAAGACCGGGAGCATTCAAAGCACAGCGCATACTGCGCAAGAGCCCTGAGCGCATGCACCTCCTAGCAGGGGTCCCTGCTACGCAAAGTGAAATGGCCGCGCGGTTCGAGACAAAGACCGCTTTAGCTGCTGAACAACAGGTGGATGACTTTGGTGTTTTCATTGCCCGCCAGGCCGCCATCGTGCTCGATATGGACGAGCGGAATCTGCAAGGTGGGCGCTATAAAGTGCCCCGTTACGTCGCCCAAAGTTTACGTAACAACAAAGAGTTTCGACAGCGATTGAACGCTATTGCCCAAGCAACACAGCGCAGTGAGTCTGACGTAATGCGCGAGGTGAATACATACTTTCGCGAGATGATTTCAATCCCTACCAGCTTTTGGCTGGATGTATGGGCAACGTTTTGTAATTTCAGCCTTGGGCTAGGTTACGAACCGACCCTTCACTACCGTTCAGAGGAGCTTGAGAAAATACGGCGTATCGTCAGAGATTATCCTTCCGCACTATTATGGACACATAAGACCTATATCGATGGCTTTGTGGTCCCAAAAATTTTATTTGATAACGACTTTCCGATGCCGCACTTCTTTGGTGGCGCCAATTTAAACTTCCCCATTTTAGGTTTCTTAATGCGTCGAGCAGGCGGCATTTTCATTAAGCGTAGCTTCAGTGACAATGCGGTTTATAAGGCAACGCTTCGGCAATACATCAGCTATCTGATGGAAAAACGCTTTCCGCTGACGTGGTCTTTCGAGGGAACTCGCTCACGCCTCGGTAAGTTAATGCCGCCAAAATACGGGGTTCTCAAATATGTGCTTGAAGGCTGTTATACCGCCGACGCGAAGGCTATCCATATAATTCCAGTGACAGTGAGCTACGACTTGGTGAGGGATGCTGAGGAGTACGCTCGGGAGCAATCTGGCGTGCCTAAAGCGCCCGAATCATTGAGTTGGTTTATCGGGTATATACGCAGTCTTGCCAAACCTATGGGCAAGATCTACGTTGATTTCGGAGAGCCCGTTGTGCTCGATCAAGCCCCCGATCCCAGTGATCGACTGGCGCTATCTAAGGTGGCGTTTCAAGTCGCAGTGGAGGCCAATCGAGTAACACCTGTCACGGTCCCAGCGATCATCAGTATGGCGCTTTTAGGAGTATATCCACGGGCTTTGTCAGAGCAAGAGATCAGTACCGAGGTGGCCGATTTAGTCGCCTGGACCCGCCATCGCGGCTTGAGATTATCCCAGGACTTCGACAGTCAGTATGCGGAGGGTATAGAACAGGTTCTCAAGCTGATGATAGGCGAAAACATTGTCACCCGTTTTGATGGCGGCCCGACAACGGTCTACGGCATTAAAGAAGGGCGAGCTGCTGTCGCTAGCTATTATAGAAATACTATTGCTCACTACTTCGTCAATAAAGCGATTACCGAGTTATGTCTAGTGGCGGTGGCTGAACAAGGGGAGTCGGACGAAGCACCGGTCACTGTTTTTTGGCGAGAGGTAGAGGACCTCCGAGACCTGTTTAAGTTTGAATTTTTCTATCCGCCCACCGAGGTATTCCAAGAGGAAATCATTGCAGAATTAGCCGCAATAAATGTTGATTGGGAGACGCAATTGAATCGTGGCGCACAAGGTGCCCGACAGCTATTGTTGCTCATGACTCCCCAGATTGCTCACATGACCCTACAACTATTCGCTGAGGCTTATGCGCTCGGAGCAGAGATTCTCGCCTCGCTTCAACCCGGTGAGTCCATGGATGAGCTGGATTATACTGAACGCTGCATGAACTACGGACGCCAGGCGTTTATGCAGCGGCGGGTTTCCAGTGAGGTGTCGACCAGTAAACTACTGTTCAAAAATAGTTGGAGTATGCTGAGCGCGAGAGGACTGACTGACGAATCCCACGCCGATTTCCTTGAGGGTCGAAGAGCGCAGTCAGAAACACTCTCCCGCTTAGTCCGTCGAGTGGAGGTCATCCGGGCATCGGCTATTGCCGCTCGGGGAACGCTAACCATAAGGGATACGTTACGTGCCAACCTGTAGGCTTGCAGTGATCGGGGGCGGTAGCTGGGGAACCAGCGTAGCCTCACTCATGAGTAGAAATGCCGACGTCATTCTGTGGGCTCGCAGCAGCGAGACGGTGACCGAAATCAACCAATCACAACGTAACTCCCGTTATCTCGCTGATCTGGCGCTACACCCCAATCTGAAGGCCACCACTGATCTGGGGCAGGCGGTGAAAGGTGCCGATGCGGTTATTATGGGCGTACCGTCAAATAGCTTCAGAGAGGTACTAATAAACGTAGTTGGTGACCTCAAGCCCGATGCTCCAGTGATTAGTCTTACCAAAGGACTAGAGCGTGGGTCGCGGCTTCGCATGACACAAATATGTCGGGAACTCGCCCCCCATCATGCCGCCGGCGTGCTAACAGGTCCGAATCTGGCGAGAGAAATTATGGCTGGGCAAGCTGCAGCCAGCGTACTGGCTCTCGATGATCCCGCCGCCAGTGAGTGGCTACAACCGCTGATGAACGTTGGACTATTTCGCGTCTATACCAACCCTGACACCATAGGCTGCGAACTAGCAGGCGTCTTCAAGAATATTATTGCCATTGCCGTGGGCATGGGGGATGGATTTGGCGCGGGCGATAATACCAGAGCGGCGCTCATTACCCGTGGTTTAGCAGAAATGACACGTTTGGGGACGGCCCTTGGTGGGCGGGCGGAAACGTTCGCGGGACTGGCTGGTATGGGCGATATGATTGCCACTTGCACTAGTCATTACAGCAGAAATCGGCACGTGGGCATGGAGTTGGCGAAGGGGCGTCGTATTGATGACATCATTGAAACTATGCACATGGTCGCCGAAGGGGTTAAAAGCGCTCCCACGATTATGGAGCTGGCCAAGGAGCATAATCTGAGCATGCCCATTACCCAAGACGTGTACAAAGTCATCACCGGTAAATCCAACGCTCGAGGCGTCTATCGTGGACTGCTAAGAACGTCGGCGGGAGCTGAGTCTGATCCGGGTTGATAGCGCCCAGAGCCCGCTGTTTATCCTATATTTGCCCTTATTAATGCAGAGGAAACGAAATATGGCCCACCTTATAATCCGCACCATAGCTCTGCTGGTCATTGCTGGGAGTCTGTCATCCTGCACGACCAGTCCCACCGGTCGCAGTCAGTTGCTACTGATATCACCCCAGTCGGCCATTATTGAGTCGGAGACCGCGTATCTGAGTACGGTGAAGGCGTTAGATGAGGATAATCAGCTAGTCACCGATCCAGCGTTAAAGGCCCGGGTGGCAACGATTACTGGACGCTTGGTGACCGTTGCAGAACAGACATTTCCAGCTAGCCATCGCTGGAAATGGAGTGTCGCCATTGTCGGTGATCCTGAAACGGTCAACGCATGGTGCATGGCCGGCGGACGCATGGCGGTCTATACCGGTTTGTTTGAGCAGTTGGCACTAACGGATGACGAGTTTGCTCAGATTATGGGCCATGAAATATCTCACGCTTTAGCCAATCATACCGCCGAGCGCATGTCTCGAGCCATGGCGACGTCTTTAGGCATCGTCGCTGTAGCCGCCGCGGCTGATAACAATCGTTTTGCCGTACAGGGAGCCGCATTGGCAGCCACGCTGGCGTTGGAGCTACCCAACAGTCGGGTCGCAGAAGCGGAGGCGGACGAAATAGGCATGGAACTGGCTACTCGAGCAGGCTATGACCCCGAAGCCGCGGTGACGTTATGGCAGAAAATGGGTGATTTAAGCGACGATCGGCCCCCGGAATTCCTAAGTACCCACCCGGCACCTGAAAATAGACAGGCAGCGCTCAACAGTATGATTAAGCGCATGAATACACTGAATCCCCGGCGCCAAAAAGCCCCTATTACTGACATCACCATCGTCGACTGACGATGGTGACAGGCCAGCGCCCGGTTAACGCACCGTGTGCAAGAAATGCAGGTGGTTTTCGTACTGGTTGAGAATATCAACGACCACCTGCTCCTGAGTCCAGCCCATAATGTCGTAGTCTTGACCGCCCTCGAGCAAGTGTACCTCGGCACGAAAAAACAACTCCCCCACCTGCATGTCGTCCATGGGCTTGTTAGCCAGTGATTGATCAGGCATCGGATGGCTTCTCGATTTCACTTCATAGATAAAATCTGTTTCGCCACCGTGAAATACTTCTAGTCGGAGCACGCCATGCTCACCTAACGCATCACTGACCTTCGTCTGAACACCATGCTGATTCACTTCTTCGGCGAAACTGTGCATGGCTTTGAGGACGATATCGCGCTGAAATACTTGCACTGAAGAGTTACCCGGATATTCCAACAAATTACTCAACCGGTAACGCCAGTTCGACGCCTCTGTTTCGGCCGGCGGATGCACACCGATACTGCCACGCTTGGCACTATCGATAACGAGCGCGCGCCAAAAACCCCACAGTGCACCCAGCATGGCAAAAGAAAATGGCAGGGCACTGGCAATGGCTACGGTTTGCATGGCACTCAATCCTCCGGCGAGCAGCAATACCGACGAAATCGCAGCAATGACAGCGGTCCATAAGATACGCTGGGTAACGGGGGTATTATCCTCACCACCCGCACTCAACATATTGAGTACCATAGCGCCGCTGTCAGCGGAGGTCACAAAGAAGACCACAATCATCAGCAAGCAAACCAGCGATAAAAACTGAGTCCCGGGTAAATAATCTAGGAACCTGAACAAGGCGACGGCTTGATCACCTTGTACCGCATCACCCAGTTCGGTGAAGCCCTGGTTACTGATGAGGTCAATGGCTGAACCACCAAAAACACCCATCCACAGCACGATAAACAGGGTGGGTACAATAGTCACCCCCAACACAAACTCTCGAATCGTTCGACCTCGGGAAATGCGTGCAATAAATATACCCACAAACGGTGCCCAGCTAATCCACCAGCCCCAATAGAGAATAGTCCAGCCACCGAGCCAATCGGTGGGGTGGTAAACATAGAGATTGAAGGTTTTGGGAATGATGTCGGCAACATAGGTGCCAAAGGTTTGTACGGTTCCCGAGAGTAATAAGATGGTCGGTCCGGCTGACAGAACGCCTATGAGCAAGAAAATGGCCAAAATAATATTCAGCTCAGACAGTCGTTTAATGCCGTTATCTAAACCTAAGACTACTGATACCCCAGCGACTAACATCGTGCACGATATGAGACCGACTTGTACCATTTCATTCACTGGGACATCAAAGAGGTAGTTGAGGCCGGCGTTAATTTGCAGCACACCATAGCCAAGGCTTGCAGAAATGCCACAGGTCGTGCAAACAATGGCAAAAACGTCAACCGTCGCGCCAATGGGTCCATAGATGCGCTCACCAATTAACGGGTAAAAAGCCGAACGCAAGGTGAGGGGGAGGGAGTGCCGGTAGGCAAAATAGGCCAATACCAAGGCGACCGCTGCGTAAATAGCCCATGCGTGTAGGCCCCAGTGAAAATACGCCAGCTCCATTGCCCTCGATGCAGCTTCGGCGGTACCCGCCTCGCCTATGGGCGGTGCAAGGTAATGCATCACCGGTTCCGCGACCCCAAAGAACATGAGGCCAATACCCATACCAGCGGCGAACAGCATGGCAAACCAGGAGATGAAGCCATAAGCCGGTTGTGAGTGATCGGGCCCGAGCTTGATGTCACCATGACGCGAAAAAGCAAAAATAAAGACAACGATAAGCAGCGAGGCTACGAACAAGACATAGAACCAGCTGGCATTCCTCACCACGCCTTTTTGAAGCTGTTGCAACAACACATTGGAGGCGTCGGGGAAAAGTCCCACCACGAGCACACTCAACAGTAAAATAGCGATGGCTGGAAAAAAGACGGCGGGGTCGATAATCCAACGGGGGGCTTTTTTTGAAGACATAGACGCTCTGCTTGCGGGGTTTACGACACTATAACAAACCCGTTAATGCATTATCGACCTAGTATGAGTATGGTTGAAAACTGTTTAACTGCTAAGCCGTGATGTCTCACCCGCGAATACCCGATTAAACAACCAGCACGCGAGGGCATGACTTGACGTTGACATGAACGGTGGCTAGCGTTGATTGAATTCCGACCATGTATCCTCGCTCTTGAACGGGCGCTGGCACCGATTACCGCACCTTAATACGTTCAACGATTGAGCTGAAATCCCGTGCACCATTGCCATCACTCTGATGGGCGCTGTAGAGCGCTAAGGCGAGCTGCCCCAGTTGATTATTCACGCCACTGCTCTGCGCCACTTGCCCCGCCAGCCCCAAGTCCTTGACCATTAAATCGACCATAAAGCCGGGCTGATAGTCGTTACTGGATGGCACATTGGGCATGACCTCAGGCCAGGGGTTATAAACCTGTAGTGACCAGTTATTTCCCGAGCTCGCCTTCATAATCTCAGACAGCACCGCGGGGTCTAAGCCTTTGGCAACACCCATCGACAACGCTTCACAACTGCCTATCATGTGCACCGCGAGCAACATATTGTTAACGGCCTTGGCCACTTGCCCGGCTCCAGCAGGCCCCGCGTGAAAGATTTTTTCTGCATTACCCATGCCTTCAAGTATCGGCTTAGCCCGCAGGAAAGCATCTTCACTGCCCCCACACATAAAAGCGAGTGTGCCGGCGGCGGCCGCAGCCACACCTCCCGAAACGGGGGTATCCATGAAAGCGATGCCCGCCTCAGTGGCCGCAAGGCCCACCTGCTGCGCCGTTTCACTATCGATGGTACTGGCATCCAATGCCAATGCACCTTTGGCCATATTTGCCAGTAGCCCGTCCTCGCCCATATAGACCTGTGCTACATGCTTACCCGCGGGCAGCATGGTAATCACCGCGTCGGCACCTTGCGCCGCAGCGAGTGCAGAGCTTGCCGATTGGGCTCCCGCGGCGGTGAGATCTGCCATAGCCGGCGCCGATAAATCAAAAACGGTGACCGAATGCCCGGCGGTAATGAGATTGCGGGCCATAGGTCCACCCATATTCCCTAGGCCAACAAAAGCAATACGTGGCATCACACTGACTCCGGTAGATTCAACACAGCAGCCTCGGTGGGCTCCTCAAAAAATTGCGCCAGCAGCGACTCAGGAACCGCGCGCACGTCAGGAAAAGCCCACCGTGGGTTACGGTCTTTATCGACCAACAAGGCGCGCACGCCTTCCGCGAATTCGGGGTAACGTAAAATATTAGTCCCCAGACGCAGCTCACTCTGAAATACCTGTTCGAGACTCGCGTTTTTGGTGTCATTGAGCTGTTGGAAAATCCAACACGCTGCCAGACTCGAGCCATGTAGAAGGCCCGCCTTAGCTTTCGCTAACCAGGCATTATCCCCTTCATACGCCGCCACGCGATCAACAATAATAGCTAGGTCATCACCCGCCATTAACGTATTAATGGTCGCCAGTGCAGGCTCCACTTGTGCAGGGGGCTGCTCCATGCTGGCGGGTATGGCCGCAAGGCACTGGTTGACTAACTCATGATTATCCGCACCGTCATTGCGCCAGTTCTGCCGGGCCAAACTCGCCAGCACAGCCTCACGCTGATCATTGCCCAAGAAATGACTACCTAAGCCACAAAACAGCGCATCTGTGGCATTGATATTGGCCGCTGTGAGCGCGAGAAAGCGGCCCACATGCCCCGGCATACGGTTGAGGAACCAGCTACCGCCAACATCGGGAAACAGCGCAATCGTCACTTCCGGCATACCAATGCGCGTACGCTCACTGACCACGCGATGGCTACAGGCGGCAAGGACTCCAAGACCGCCACCCATGACGACGCCGTGACCCCAGCAAATGATGGGCTTGGGGTAGGTATGGAGCAAGTAGTTCATTCGGTATTCGCGCGCGAAAAATTTCTCGGCATACTCGCAAGGCCCCCCAGGGGAGGCTAGGGAAGAATTGCGTAAGGCTTGAACGTCGCCGCCAGCACAGAACGCCTTTTCACCGGCACCCTCAATAAACACGGCGGCAATACCCTCATCGTCCCGCCAAGCCAACAGTTGCGCAGCCAACAGGTCGACCATGTCCATGGTCAGAGAATTGAGGGTCTTGGGGGCATCGAGGGTCAGTCGCCCAATTTGCCGGGAGCCCTCACCGATGTGTTCTACAGCGACATCAGCGCTCATTGATTCTTCCACTCAGGCTTACGCTTTTCCAAAAACGCGTTAACCCCTTCCCACTGATCCTCGGTACCAAAGAGTTGAACAAACTCGTCCCGCTCAGCCGCCAAACCCCCTGCAATAGCAATATCTCGCGCGCTGTGAATCAGTCGCTTACAGGCGGCCACAGCCACCGGACTTTGTTGCCCAACCTGCATGGCCAGAGCAGTCGCGGCGGCCAGTGCTTCACCGGCGCCCACCACTTCCTCAACAAGGCCTAGTTGCAGGGCTTTCTCGGCGCTGACGCGCTCACCACACAGGATCATCCGCTTGGCCCAGCCATCGCCGACCAGCTGCGCAAGCCGCTGAGTACCCCCGGCGCAAGGCAGCAAGCCCACTTTAGCCTCCGGCAACGCCATCTGTGCCTGTGACTCGGCAATACGAATGTCGCAAGCGAGCGCCACTTCTAAACCACCGCCCATGGCAAACCCGTTAATCGCAGCAATGGACACCCCACGAAAATCGGCGAGGGTTTCAAAGGCCTCCCCAAAGGCATAGGCCATTGAATGAGCCATTGTCTTGGCTGCTGCAGGATCGCTATCGGCAAACAGCTTCAAATCGGCACCTGCCGAGAAGAATTTCTCCCCTGCGCCGGTCAGCACTAAGGCATAAATAGTGCGATCAGCATTCAACGCCTCCACCACCGCTTTTAACGCCGGCAGGCTGTCGATATCCCAGGTGTTGGCCGCGGGGTTATCAATGGTGACCCGCGCTACGTGGCCGTCAATGGTGACTTTAACTTTCTCTGAAGGACTCATACTCATTTGATCACCTCTAATGCACCGTCCATCAGTAAGCGACGTCCAATAATGACGCGCATAATCTCATTGGTGCCTTCTAGTATTTGATGCACCCGCGTGTCGCGTACGTAACGCTCCATGGGGTACTCGCGAATATAGCCATAACCACCCAGCAACTGCAGGGCATCGTTACAGACTGTAAAACCCACGTCCGTGGCAAAGCGCTTAGCCATGGCGCAATAGGTAGTGGCTTGGGGGTCAGCGTTATCTAACTTACTGGCCGCTAAGCGAATCATCTGTCGGGCTGCGACCAACTCGGTTGCCATGTCGGCCAGCTTAAATTGGGTGTTTTGAAAGTCGGCAATGGCCTTACCGAACTGCTTGCGTTCTTGCACATAAGCCGCGGCATCTTCCATGGCCTGCTGAGCCGTCCCCACCGAGCAGGTCGCAATATTAATACGGCCCCCGTCGAGACCCTCCATCGCAATGGCAAATCCCTGTCCCTCCTCCCCCAAGCGATGGGTCACCGGAACACGCACATTATCGAATGTCACCATTCGAGTGGGTTGCGCATTCCAACCCATTTTGTGCTCTTTCTTGCCGTAACCGACCCCTTCACTGTCCGCGGGTATCAGCAGTGCGCTGATCCCGCCGGGACCATCGGCACCGGTGCGAGTCATGACTACCAAGACATCAGTTTCGCCCGCGCCAGAGATAAACACCTTACTGCCATTGACCACATAGTGATCACCCTCAAGCGCCGCGCGGGTGCGCAGAGAGCCTGCGTCCGAACCAGCACCGGGCTCGGTCAGGCAATAAGACGCTAGAGCCTCACCGGTGACCAGCGTTGGACACCACCTATCAATAGCGACGCTTTGACCGTATTTACCGATCATACTGGTGGCCATATTATGAATAGTGAGAAATGCCGCGGTGGTTGTGCAGCCCCGAGATAGCTCCTCGACAATTAAACTCGCATCAAGTCGTGACATGCCCAAGCCGCCGGCGTCCTCGGGGGTATACATACCCATGAACCCCAGGGCTCCCGCGGATTTTAGCGCGTCCTTTGCGAACACCGAGCCTTCATCCCACGCCGCCGCATGCGGGGCAAGTTCGCCCACCGCAAAGTGTCGGGCGCTGTTCACATACGCGCGTTGTTCATCCGATAACTCAAAATCCATCGATAGCGTTCCCTTCGCCCGGCTCTCCAGCCAGTCGCAGCAGCCTAAAACGACTCATTAAACTTGGCCATCACTCCGCCAAAGAGTTCTTCGTCAGAAGGCAGTATTTTCGTTGTCGCTAACGGCTTAGATACCCAGGTCTCATTGATTAAATCGCGCCAGGTAATATTGTTGTTCGTCGAGTTACCACCCCACGATCCGCAACCCAACGAAAAAGTTTGTCGCATGCCATTCCACAGATTACCGCTGTTAGAGGCGGACTGTGGCTGATTAACCATGATGCGAGACGTCCGCGTTTGATCAGCGAAGCGCATAATATTGTCATCGGAATACGAGTAAATACCGCAGGAATGCCCCTCTCCTTGATAAGCCTGAATAGCATTGGTGAGCTCAATTGCATGGTCAATGTCTTGGACTTTATACAGCGCCATAGTGACTGACAGCTTCTCCCCCGAGAACGGATAATCGGGACCTGCACCGGTCTCAGGTATCATCAAAAACTCTCGCCCCTCGGGTAAATCAATCCCTGCCATCCCCGCTATTTTATACACCGGTTGGGCAACGATGGCCGTATTCAAGTGACCATCATGCCAAAGAGTCGCTTCAAGTTTGGCTTTCTCACCTTCATTGAGCAGATAGCCACCCTCGGCTTTGAGCTTGGTCACCATGTCGTCATAAATCGATGCGAACAACAGCACTGCGTTATCTGAAGAACAGGAAGCCGCTAAATCTAGGGTTTTTGACAACCGTATTTTTTCTGCCGCTTCGTCAAGATTAGCCGTGTCGTCAACGGTAATGCAGGCATTACCGACACCCACCCCCAGTGCAGGGGTACCACTTGAATAGGCCGCACGCACCATTGGCCCGCCACCGGTTGCCAAAATGCGGTCGCATTGGGCCATCAGCTCGTTGGTGAGTTCAAGGGACGGAACCTCAATATATAGGACTAGATCGGCAGGGGCGCCACAGAGCTCAAGGGCCTCACGCATATAATCGCAGATCCGTTTATTCGTCAGCTTGGCCCGGGGGTGTGGCGCAACGATAATAGAATTTCGGCCTTTCACCGCAGCGATTCCTTTAATCACCGGCGTCGCCTCAGGATTAGTTGACGGTGACAGCGCGCCAATGACCCCCACTGGCTTGGCAATCTTGATGATATTTCGCTCGGGTAACTCTTCAATCACACCAACCGACTTGTCGTCAATGATATCCATAAGAGTGGCGCGGGTCTTGCGGTAAATCTTGAGATACTTGCCCTCGTAATTACCTAACTGGGTTTCGTCAATGGTTAGCTGCGCGAGCTCCTCGGCCCGATCTTCCCGAGCGACTGAATAAACCATCGCAGTAATCAGCTCGTTGACTTGCTCCTGGGTGTAGTGGGCAATCTGCGCCTGCGCCTTGCGTGACCGTGCGACTAGCGTAGCGATTTCCGCTGTTGGATCGGACATGGGTGACTTTCCTCGACAAACATGGTCGTTAACTGAAGGGGGGTGAATAATATACCACTACTATGGAGCGGCGCATATTGACGAAATTGCGCATGAGATGGATTATATTGCTATGGATATCAACGTTATGCGCCGCCCACTAGGCCGGGGGTTTTTGTGAGTTCTCCCTCTAAGTGGCCCCTGTCAGACAACAGTATTCGCTTCATCGCGCCCGCTTTTTTGATCAAAAAAATACGAAGTAACCCATTAACCAGCGACTGCTATCCCACCGCCATGGGCTATTACCCATCGGCCATGGGACACCACATGAGGCGTTTAACCCACGACGACAACCTGTTACTTTATTGTGTTGATGGTCAGGGTTCGCTATTGGTCAATCATCAGCGTAGCGAAATCACCGCCGGAGATCTCATGCTGTTAAAACAGGGAGATAACCACGAGTATAGCGCTGACCCGAAAAACCCATGGACGCTGTATTGGGTGCACTTCCAAGGTAATAAAGCGCATCACTTTCTCGACTATATGGGCTATCAGCCGGGCCAATACTGCGTTTATGTGGGCGTTTCATCGGCTATCGTCGCGGGGTTTAGCCGTCTCTTAGCGGTTCGAAAAACCGGCTACAGCAATGCGGCATTTATCCATGCCGCGAACCAGTTACGCCATTTATTCACCCACTTTGCGCTTCAGTCACAACAGCCTGTTGCGACACCGGAAACACTCAATGTAGTGAAGGTACAGGCTTACATGCACGACAATATCCATCGATCCCTCGATCTCGATGATCTCAGTGCTATGGCGGGGTTGTCTAAGTACCACTTTAGCCATCGTTATAAAGCATTGACCGGTTATCCACCCATGCGGCACTTCAGCCACATGAAGATGGAGGCGGCCTGTCGCATGCTCGATACCACCGAACACAGCATTCAAGGTATCGCCAAGGACCTGTCGTTCGAGGATCCCCTATATTTTTCGCGGGTTTTCCGCAACATTATTGGCTGTAGCCCCCGCCAGTATCGAGCGTCGCGGCTGGGGTGAGCGCCATGCATCTGTCGATCGCCAGTCAAGATTCACCGGCATATCGACTCACACAAGACCCGTTGTTTTTCATATACTTCTCTCACTTTCGCAACGTACACTGTGCCCACAGACGCGCCGTCAGGCTATCGATCAGCGGGCGGGGAGGCTGTTGTTGACCGGTGGGCACGCGGTTTCAACGGTCGATGTCGGGATAAATCAATGTCACTGGAACTCCAAGGCGTAGCGCGAGTCGTTGATGGGCAAATGCACATTAAGCCGACCCACCTAGTGCTCGAAAAGGGCACCATGAATGTACTCCTCGGGCCCACATCTGCAGGTAAAACCTCGCTGATGCGACTGATGGCTGGCTTAGACACGCCAAGCCAAGGTCGTATTGTCTCGTCAGGCACCGACGTGACAACATGGCCTGTGCAAGCGCGGGATGTGGCAATGGTCTATCAAGAATTCATTAATTATCCCGCTATGACGGTGTATGACAATATAGCCTCACCCTTGCGTCTGAAGAAACAATCTAAAGGTGACATTGATCGTGCGGTCCGAGCCACCGCAGAGATGCTACAGCTGTCTTCAGTGTTACAGCGCAAGCCGCTGTCGTTGTCGGGTGGTCAGCAGCAACGCTGCGCGCTGGCCCGGGCCCTAGTAAAAAACGCTGGACTGGTGCTGCTAGATGAACCCTTGGCCAACCTAGACTACAAGCTGCGCGAGGAACTGCGGGCTGAAATACCGCGCCTTTTTGAAGCCTCGGGGGCGATCTTTGTCTACGCCACCACAGAACCTGAAGAGGCGCTATTGCTCGGAGGTAACACAGCAACCCTCTGGCAGGGTGAAGTCGCTCAGTATGGTCCGACAGCATCGGTCTTCCGACGTCCGTCAACGCTTGTCTCAGCCGAGATTTTTTCTGATCCGCCGATGAATGTTACTCCCTGTACTAAGCGCGGAGATTCACTGCGTTTTGAAGACGGTACTACTACAGGGGTATGGGGTGACTTTGCTGCATTGGACGACGGCCACTACAACGCAGGGTTTCGTGCCCATCACCTGGCTGTGAGTTCGCCGGCAGCCCCAGCGATACACCTACGCTGCACCTTAACCAGTAGAGAAATGACTGGCTCGCAGACATTTCTTCATCTTAGCTATGCCGAGCAGCGCTGGGTTGGGCTGGTGCAGGGCGTACATGACATCGCTGTGGGTCATCCCATTGATGTCTGGGTGAGCCCTGCGCACCTTTATCTTTTTGATCTCGCTGGTCGTCTGGCAGCCGCCGGCAGCGGCACGTCTTAGGAGTCAATACTTGGCACAGATCACCCTATCAAATCTCGCCCATAGTTATGGTTCCAATGGGCTACATGAGGAGGATTTTGCGCTCAAAGCAATGAATCATGTTTGGCAAGATGGCGGCTCCTATGCGCTACTCGGTCCTTCAGGATGCGGTAAAACCACCTTACTGAACATCATTTCTGGTCTGGTCACGCCCTCACAGGGACGCGTTCTGTTCGATGATATTGATGTCACCCACGTGCCCACCGAAAAACGCAACATTGCTCAGGTGTTTCAGTTCCCGGTGGTATACGACACCCTAACCGTTCGCGAAAATCTCGCCTTCCCATTGAAAAACCGCGGGTTGACCGCGTCGGCCATTGACGCGCGGGTAGTCCTCATTGCTGAGATGATCGGCCTTATGGCAACGCTGGACACTCAGGCGCGGGGCCTTACCCCCGATGCCAAACAAAAAATCAGTCTCGGTCGGGGGTTGGTGCGCGAATCGGTGAATGCCATTTTGTTCGATGAGCCGCTAACGGTGATCGACCCACTGTTGAAATGGGAGCTGCGGGCACAGCTAAAAGCGCTGCATCGTCAGTTCGGACACACCATGATCTATGTCACCCATGACCAAACCGAGGCGTTGACGTTTGCCGAACAGGTGGTGATGTTGCACGAGGGTCGAGTGGTACAGATGGGTACCCCAGAGGCGCTCTTTGAAACACCCGAGCATACCTTTGTGGGGCATTTTATTGGCTCCCCGGGCATGAACCTACTGGACGCCGAAATCGCCGACAACCACGCGCTCATCGCCGGCTATAGTGTACCGCTGGGCGCTAGATACGCAACGCTTGCCGGACGAACCCAGATTGGTATTCGACCTGAATACATTGAATTCAGCGCGGACAAGGGGTTGCCTGTACAGATCCAGCGAATTGACGATGTAGGCCACCGACGCATTGTTCGAGCCGAGGCTGCGGGCTGTGCCATTGCCGTAAGCTTAGCTGAGGGCACTGCCTTGGATGCCACCATGACCCACGTGCAATTTGTGCCAGAAAAAATTAATGTCTATGCCGATGACTGGCGCGTTCAGGGTAAGGTAGTCTGATGGGCAAGCGACAAAATAATACCGCCTGGCTTCTGGTGCTACCGGTCCTGATATTGGTCGCCTTTTCAGCTGTCATTCCACTAATGACGGTGGTTAATTACGCCTTCAACGACACCTTTGGTAACAATCAATTCTTTTGGAATGGCTGGGGATGGTTTGAAGAAATGGTCCGCTCCGAGCGTCTTCATGCGGCCTTGGGGCGTCAGGTGTTATTTACTGGCTGCATTCTTATCATCGAGGTTCCTCTGGGAATTGTCGTTGCGCTTAATATGCCCAAAAAGGGGTTCTGGGCCAGTGTGTGTCTCGTTCTCATGGCGCTACCTCTGCTCATTCCATTCAACGTCGTCGGCACCATTTGGCAAATCTTCTGCCGCGTTGATATTGGCTTATTGGGACGTGCTACCGCGGCCCTGGGCATCGATTACAACTATACCAATGACCCCTTTGATGCCTGGGTAACCCTCATCGTGATGGATGTTTGGCATTGGACGTCATTGGTTGCACTGCTGTGTTATGCCGGCCTCCGATCCATACCCGAGGCCTACTACCAAGCGGCGCGTATCGACCAGGCAAATCGGTGGGACGTGTTTCGATACATCGAACTACCGAAACTCTCTGGCGTATTGTTAATTGCGGTGCTGCTCCGCTTCATAGACAGCTTCATGATTTACACCGAACCCTTTGTTGTGACCGGTGGAGGCCCCGGGAATTCAACCACTTTTCTGTCGATAGATTTAGTAAAAATGGCGATAGGGCAATTCGATTTGGGTCCGGCAGCCGCATTTTCACTGATGTATTTTTTAATCATTCTGTTAATCAGCTGGGTGTTCTACACGGTGATGATCACTATTGATCCACAGGAGGGACGATAATGCGCATTCGGGGCTCGATGGTCGTCGTGACGCTGTATCTGTTGTTTCTCATGGTACCCATTTACTGGCTAATCAGTATGAGCTTTAAGACCAATACGGAGATCATCACCGACTTTACCCTGTTTCCCAGAAATTTTACGCTGCACAACTATGTCACCCTCCTTACTGATCCCAGTTGGTATATGGGTTACGTCAATTCAATGATCTATGTGCTCATGAATACGGTTATTTCGATCAGCGTGGCGCTGCCCGCTGCCTATGCCTTTTCCCGCTACCGATTTATGGGCGATAAACATTTGTTTTTTTGGTTGCTGACTAACCGTATGGCTCCACCCGCGGTATTTGCGCTGCCTTTTTTCCAGTTGTATTCATCGGTCGGTTTGTTCGACACTCACATTGCCGTCGCTCTGGCGCACTGCCTGTTCAATGTGCCCCTTGCGGTGTGGATATTAGAGGGGTTTATGCGCGGTATACCCAAAGAGATCGACGAAACCGCTTATATTGATGGCTACCGCTTTGGCCGTTTCTTCGTGAAGATTTTTATGCCGCTTATCGCCAGTGGTATTGGGGTGGCCGCTTTTTTCTGCTTTATGTTTTCCTGGGTAGAGCTGCTGTTGTCCCGCACCCTTACCGCCGTTGACGCCAAATCTATCGCCGCCACGATGACGCGCACAGTCTCGGCGTCGGGGATGGATTGGGGAGTGCTCACCGCCGCGGGGGTGCTCACCCTTATTCCCGGCGCCTTTGTCATCTACTTTGTCCGCCACCACATTGCCAAGGGCTTTGCCCTCGGAAGGGTGTGATCTTCGTGGATCGTTGGCGGCTAGTGTATACGGTTATTTTTTGCGTTATGGTCACTGGGCTGACCGCCATCACGCTAGCCGTACCGCGCACCGAAGAGGGCATCCAATGGACTCAACCCATGGTGGCGGGCGGCTGGATGGCCTGGACCTTTCCGGTGGCTCTCTTTTTTTACGCGCTGGGGTCGGTATTGGTGGTGTTCTCTGTGTGGGCTATTCGCTATCCTGAAACCCCTCGCCGCGGTATGTTGGGGTTTTACACGACCCGGGGAGATCGATTATTTGTGACCTTGTTGGGGTCGGCTTTTATCCATTTAGGATGGCTTTATTTTTTTGGCGCACCACTCACTGGCGCACTGATCATTTGTTCGATCTATGCGGGAGCGATTTTTCGGTGGGTGTAATAAGTCAACGATAAGGCGAGTGGGATTGGTTGAGTCCCTGGTGTACCTGTGCGACCGTCGCCCGCGAAAGCGGTCGTCACTCAAGGAATGATGGAGACACTCATGATAACGCGACCTGCCATAATAGCGACCTGGCTTTTGCTGCTAGGCATGCCTGTCTGGGCGGACATGGAGGCAGCGCGGCGCTTTCTCGATAATGAGATTAACGATACCTCCGTGCTGAACCGTGCTGAACAAGAAGCTGAAATGCAGTGGTTTATTGAAGCCGCTAAGCCCTTCGTTGGTATGAGCATTAACGTGGTATCAGAAACACTCACGACCCACGAATACGAGGCCAAAGTCCTGGCCCCAGCCTTTAGTGAAATGACCGGCATTACGCTGACCCACGACCTCATTGGCGAAGGTGATGTCGTTGAAAAACTGCAGTTGCAAATGCAGTCGGGGCAAAATATTTACGACGCCTATGTGAACGACTCAGACCTGATCGGTACTCACTGGCGTTATCAGCAGGTTCGAAATTTGACCGATTTCATGGCCGAGGACGGCGCCAGCGTTACCTATCCAAGGCTTGATCTGAATGATTTTATCGGCACCCGCTTCACCACGGCGCCAGATGGCAAACTCTACCAGTTACCCGACCAACAATTTGCCAATCTCTACTGGTTCCGTGCAGACTGGTTTAGTGATCAGAAAACCCAAGACGATTTTGCAGACCGGTTTGGTTACGCGCTGGGCGTACCGGTAAACTGGACAGCTTACGAAGATATTGCAGCCTTTTTTACCGGTCGCGATATGAGCTATTTGGGTGGGCCAGACGTTGTGTTTGGTAACATGGATTACGGTAAAAAAGACCCGTCACTGGGATGGCGTTATACCGATGCCTGGATGTCGATGGCGGGCATGGGCGACGAGGGTGAGCCAAACGGTTTGCCCGTCGACGAATGGGGGGTACGGGTCGATGACCAATCCCGCCCCGTTGGCTCCTGTATGGCCCGGGGCGGCGCTACTAATGATGCGGCAGCAGTCTATGCGGTCACCAAGGCGATCGACTGGCTGCAAAAATATACGCCCCCCGAGGCGGCAGGCATGGTGTTCAGCGAGGCGGGGCCAGTCCCCGCTCAGGGTCACATTGCCCAACAAATTTTTTGGTATACCGCATTCACAGCCGACATGGTGAAACCTGGGCTGCCGGTAATGAACGCGGACGGCACCCCAAAATGGCGGATGGCGCCGTCCCCCCATGGGGCGTATTGGCGTCAAGGCACTAAGGTCGGCTATCAGGATGTGGGCGCTTGGACGCTCATGCAATCAACGCCCCTTGATCGAGCTCAAGCGGCATGGCTGTATGCACAGTTTGTCACCTCAAAAACCGTGGACTTAAAAAAATCCGACGTGGGGCTGACGTTCACGCGCCAGTCCACCATTGACAGTGAGCACTTTACCCGTCGTGCGCCCAAACTCGGCGGGTTGGTGGAGTTCTATCGCTCACCCGCGCGGGTCGCCTGGTCGCCCACGGGAACGAATATCCCCGATTATCCAAAGATGGCCCAGCTGTGGTGGCAGAATATTGGCGACGCCATGTCCGGGGAGAAAACACCCCAGCAAGCGCTAGATAGCCTCTGCCAGCAACAGGAACGCGTCATGGCGCGTATTCAGCGATCAGGCATTCAAGGGGACAAGGGACCTAAACTCAATAAGGAGCAGGACCCACAGATATGGATTGATGCCCCGGGAGCGCCGGTCGCTAAATTACCCAACGAGCGGCCTCAGGGAGAAACCATTGCCTACGACACGCTCCTTCAATCATGGCAACACCCATAGCGCCCCGTTAAGGATTGCCCGGGACCCGTAGCGTCAACCCTTGTATGGGATTTGTGTGCCCGCAGCGAGAGAGGCTAAGCTAGCCGTATGAGGACCACAGCCCAATTATCAGACGCCCTTGCGCTGGTGATCAGCGCCGTGCATAGCCACGCTTTCCCCGAGGTCCTCGCCTCTATGTTAAAGACAGCGGTGGACGCCGATGACGTCAGCCTGCTTCGCTATCGGGAAGGTCAGCTGCCCGAGGTTGAATACTCCAGTCCACCCATGGCCGGCGTAGAAACAACACTGGACACCTATTTAAAGGGGCCCTTTTTACTCGATCCGTTTTATCGAGCGGCAGCGGTAGAAGGGAAAATGGGCGTGTTTCAGCTAAAAACACTGGCGCCTGCGGGATTCACCGACAGCGAGTATTATAAATCTTGGTACAAAAACTGCGGCTTCGTTGATGAATGTGGGCTGCTCATTGCGCTCGATGATGGCTTTATCAATATCGCCTTGGGTTTAGTGTCCACATCGGGTAACGCCAACCCCACATTTTATAAACCGCAGCTTAGGTTGTTAAACGCTATTTTTGCTGTGGTGACCTCGTTGGCACGCTTGCATTGGCAAGCCCCAATGCAGCCATCGGATACCACGCACTCGCTACGAGCGCAGCTTCATAGGGGACTCGCCGCCTTTGGCAGCAGCGTATTAACCCAACGGGAACAGCAGGTCACCGGCCTAGTACTACTCGGCAATAGTACCCGTCTCATCGCCGAGAAGCTGGCGATCTCCACGGAAACTGTGAAACTGCATCGCAAACATGCTTACGCCAAGCTCGATATTTCCTCTCAGGCCGAGCTGTTTCTTCTCTTCATGGAAGCGCTCACCCACAGCCCAGACGCAGGGGGCATCGATCCGCTGCTTGCCTACCATGGCAAACGAAGTTGATTTAGTGATCTCTCCTTGAGTGAACGATAACAACACGGTTTTTCTGTCATGCATAACACTAGCCCCTGCTGGTTTTCTTTCACCGGCAGACCCCACCAAAGGGGTAGGGTAGTGGCGACTGGCTTATGAAATGATAGGGGGATGGAAGGTACTCACTGAGCTATCATCCAAGCACAGCACCCAGCACTTAGGTGTCCAAGGCTCAGGCTACCGATAAGGAGAGTATTCCGTGAACGCGACATTCGATACCCAAACCCTAAAACACCTCGATCAAGCCCATCACTTGCATCCATTCACAGATTTTAAGGACTACGCCGAGCATGGTGGCCGTATTATTAGTCGTGCCGAACACATTTATATTTACGACTCAGATGGCAATAAGATTCAAGATGGCATGTCTGGACTGTGGTGTTGCAACTTAGGGTATAGCCAAACCTCTATTAAGGATGCGGTAGCCGCCCAGCTTAATGAGCTGCCCTTTTACAATAACTTCTTCAAATGTTCCAACCAGCCCGCCGTAGAGCTGGCCAGCAAATTGTGTCAGCTGTCCCCAGAGCGTTTTCAGCACGTGTTTTTTACCAATTCAGGCTCCGAGGCTAATGATACGCAAATCAAGTTAGTGCATCGCTACTTTGACCTGCTCGGTAAGCCCAATAAGAAGCACATCATCAGTCGGTTTAATGCCTATCATGGCTCAACCATAGCGGCGGGCTCCCTCGGCGGCATGAAGGCCATGCACGAACAGGCGGTTGGCCTCAATTACATCCATCACATTAACCAGCCCCACTGGTTTGAGCTGGGTGGCGACATGGATGAAGACAGCTTTGGCATCCAAGTCGCTAGGGAGCTTGAAGCCAAAATTGATGAGCTCGGTGAAGACAACGTGGCGGCGTTTATCGCCGAGCCAATACAGGGAGCAGGCGGCGTTATCGTCCCCCCCGACACTTACTGGCCAGAAGTCAAACGCATTCTGGATGAACGGGATATTTTATTTATTTCTGACGAGGTGATTTGCGGCTTTGGTCGAACCGGCCAATGGTTTGGTGCTGATACCTACGGTACCGAACCCGATCTCATTACCTTTGCTAAAGCGGTTACCAATGGTTATATGCCGCTCGGTGGATCGCTCATCGCCAATAAGGTATCTGATGTCTTGCTTTCGGGCGGCGGTGAATTTGCCCATGGACTCACCTATTCCGGCCATCCCGCTTCCTGCGCGGCAGGTCTAGCGACCCTGGCTATCTACGAGCACAGCTCCATCATCGACGATTCAGCGCGCCACTTGGCGCCCCAGTTTGCCAACCATCTGCGTGCTCTAGAAGATCATCCCATCGTAGGGCAGGTCCGTGTCAAAGGCTTGTTTGCAGCGGTAGAGTTGGTCAGAGATAAGCACAGCAGAGAGCGGCTAGCCCCTGGCTCTGCGGCAGCGGTATTTTGCCGAGATCAGGCGGTTAGCGATCAGCTGATGGTACGCCAAACCGGCGACGCTATGATCATGGCGCCGCCTTTTGTGACCACGCCCGAAGAGCTCGATACTTTGATCAATAAACTCGCTTCTGCCTTGGACAAGACTGCGCAGCACTTCGGCGTCGGTTCATCTAGCGTAAGCCCGGGAACGTAAGTACCTCATGATGGCGCTTAACCAACTCATTCCAACACTCCGTGCCTACGCGCTTACTGACAAGGTTTGGTTTAACGCCCTGTGGTTTCAGCTGACCTGGTTTTCTTGTGTTATCGGGCGCGAACAGTGGCTAGCCGTTTCTATTGCACTCATCGCTATGCATTTTATCTTGGTCAAGGCTCCGCGAGAGGAGCTCTACGCACTGGCGCCCATTATTGCCGTCGGCGTTGCTGTTGATTCGCTACTGAGCGTCCTCGGTATATTTGATTTTGGTGACAGCCTCGTTCCTGGATGGCTAGTGCTGCTGTGGATTGCGTTCGCCACAACGATTACCCGGGCTTTTGCCTTTTTTAAGCAGCGACCCTTGCTGGCATCGGTGGTGGGTGGCCTGGGCGTGCCCTTTAACTACGCCGTTGGCGCCCAGCTGGGGGCGGTTACCTTGCCAATGGAACCTATCATCAGTGCCGCGGTCTTAATGGGCGTGTGGGCGCTCTTATTTCCCAGCTTATTCCGAATCGTTGCTCACCGAGAATCTGGAGGTCGTTAATGCGCGGGTTGGCTACACTGATTGCTTATCTCTTATTAACACCCTTTGCTGTGGGCAGCGCAGACCTAGAAAAATGCGGTGAGGCGACGCTGCGCGTGTTGTTTTGGAATGTCTACGAGTCGGCACTGTATGCCCCCGATGGTATCTATACCGAGGAAACGCGCCCCATTCGTCTCGAAATCAAATACCTGCGCGCTATCAAGTCCGCGGACCTTATTAAACAGACCGCCAAGGAATGGCGTAGCCAGGGATTGAACGACCCGCGCCAGCAACAATGGCTTGAGGACCTCGGGACGCTGTGGCCTGATGTTCAAGCCGATGATGTGATCGCCTTCACTATTGATGAACGCGGGGTATCGTCCTTTTTCTTCAATAACCAAGCCATGGGTAACATCGATGACCCCGATTTCGGTCGATATTTCAGTGCTATTTGGCTCTCCCCCAAGACCACGCGCCCCAAATTAAGAGCGGCATTGATCGGGAGTGGGCCCCGCGCGAACAACTGAACAACCCTGCTTGCTTAAGATGTATCAGCTATCGCGCTGATAGGCACGCATCATTACCCCAGCGCTGTCACCAAAAAATAGAGTCGCCAGCTCAGGTAGGCCGGGATCATTAATAATATCGCTGCGGCGCACCACCTGCTCCACTTTAGACCGTCGGCGCATAAAATCCTCGAGATCAACGACCATTTCACGCTTGGCAGTGAGCCGTAGTTCTGCGCGAGTGTATTCGGCCTTACTGAGAATATGCTGGGCTTCCCTCGAATCAGCTTCTATATCATCAAGGATGCGGTGCGCCTGAGGGCCATAGCGACGCCAAAAACGCAGCGACAGTGGTTCCGAGGCGAACCCCGGGGTCAAAGCATCGAGCTGCAGTTGCGCAGCACGAGCTATAAACGCAGCCCGTTCCGCCAAGCCTGGCTCACCATACCAACGCTCACCGCGACTGGGAACCTCAATACCCAATCCATGAATAAGGGCAACCACCTCGTCACCAACATTGATACAGTCGGTTAACTTACCGCCAAAAATACTCAAGAAGCGGCGCTCACGATCCACCTCTATCTCGTGTTTGCGCGATAGTTGCACCCAATCTCTACCATCTTGTTCGCCCGCCAACGCCAGCGGTCTCACTCCCACCCGCTCAGCAATAATATCGGCATCGGTAAGCGGCTGATCAAGGGCTAACAGCTCATTGGCATTGGCCAACACAAACGCTCTATCCGCTGGAGTAACGCCTTCGCCCGGCCTATTGGCAGGGGTATCCGTTGTACCAATACAGGTCTTAGGTCCCATGGGAATAACAAAAAACAATCGGCCATCGCTGGCAAAAAATGTCAGCACTTTATTTTGCTCGGTCACCCTATCAACAATGAGATGGATGCCCTTAGAAAGGACGTGTTGGGTTTGTGTGGTCACGCCGACGCTCGCATTGAGTCTATCCGCACCGGGACCAGTGGCGTTGATAACGGCCCTAGCCTTCACTTCCAGCCGTTTACCACTGACTTTGTCGGTGAGCTGCACCTGCCAGTAGCCTTGCTGGGATTGCCAAGACAAATTATCTGCTGCACAGTAGTTGCAGGTATACGCACCGGCGTCCATAGCACTGCGAATGAAATTAAAAACGAAGCGCGAATCGTTGTCATATAAATAGCAGTCCGAATATTCGAACCCAGCCAACACATCATCGGCCGCAACGACCGGGGCTTCCCGTCGAATCCTATTAACCGTCAAGTAGCGGGGCATCGCCATTCGACAGTTACCCATAAGCCAATAGAGCAGTGCTCCCAGCCACACCATGACTGACCACAGGCGAAAGCCCCGGCGAATACTGGTGAAAAAGCGGATCTCGCGCACGGTCGATGGGTAGGCATCCATCAAGCGATTGCGGGACAAGCACAGTTTACGAACCAATCGCAAATCACCTGACTCAAGATACTTAATGCCTCCCCAGGCTAAATTACTTGAGCTGGAACTCACACCGCCAGCGAAATCACCGGCATCGATTAAGCCGACTGTTGCGCCGCCCCCCGCGAGGGCCGCGCAGGCAACGGCGCCATTAATGCCACCGCCGACCACCAGCACATCTAGGTACTCCTGGGTCAGTGCAGAAAGATGCGCGTCCCGCTCTGGCGGTGAATACAACGGTCTTGAAGGTGTGTCATTCGCACTTTTGGATAATAGGTCGGTAGTAGGTGGCATTAAAAAACCGCGGATAAGTGAGTGAACCAGAGTTTAGCGGGTCTACGCGCTAACCACAGCGGAGTTTTGCTCATAAATCAGCATGCACTCTAGAAAATCAGTGTTTGAAATAGACATCGTAGGCGTTGGCACGCACACTACAGCCTGCGAGGAATAGCTGATGATGCATGCCTGAAGTAATCAATGAACACTACCGCGGTCTTACTTATCCTTGGGGTAGACATGATCCGCCCCCTGCCAACGCACCTTTCCAGGTTGCCGATGGCGTTTGGTGGGTGCGTTTCCCGATGCCTATGTCGCTGGACCACATCAACATTTGGTTATTGGAGGATGACGATGGCTGGACAATCGTTGATACCTGCCTCGCTATGCCTCAGTCCAAAGCTATTTGGGAGCAGCTATTTATCGATTTTATGGCCGGTAAACCGGTCAAGCGCGTCATCTGCACCCACATGCACCCGGATCATATGGGCCTTGCTGGTTGGTTGTGCGAACGCTTTGATTGCCCGCTGTGGATGACCCGTGAGGAATATATGATGTGCCAGCTGATGACCAGCTATACCGGTCAAGCGGCACCCAACGAAGCCACTGCATTTTATCAGGCCGCTGGCTACGATAACCAGCAAATCGACGAATATAAGCGCAAATTTGGCTCTTTTGGCAGCATGATATCGCCAATACCTCATAGATTTAGACGCATCATTGATCGTGAGACGATTACCATTGGCGGCCGTTATTGGCAGGTCATTGTGGGTGCCGGGCATTCACCAGAGCACGCTTGCTTATACTGCCCTGCCCTCAAACTGTTGATTGCCGGCGATCAGGTGTTACCGCGAATTACGCCCAATGTGTCTGTGTTTCCGACTGAGCCCGAGGGTAACCCGCTCGCCGAGTGGATGAATTCTAACGCGCGCCTACTCAGCATTCTGCCTGATGATTTATTGGTGCTGCCCTCCCACCAAACACCGTTTACCGGGCTCCATGTGCGAATTAATCAAATCATCGACGGCCACCGCGTCGATATTCAATCGGTCTATGATCACCTCGACAAGCCCTTGCGCGTCATCGACTGCTTTACCAGCCTTTTTTCACGAGACATCACCGCGGATCTGCTGGGACTGGCGACCGGTGAGACCCTGGCTAATCTCAATTTCTTAGTTCACCGAAGCAGTATCCAACGAAGCCAAGACAACCATGGCGTTCACTGGTATGTTCAAAATCCCGACGCGCAAAATCCAGATATTGGTGCAATAAAGACTCATGACCACGCTCCAGCAGCAACTTAAAACATGGGCGCTTCGCCTGTACTACCGTACTAGCAGTAGAAAAGCTTGGGCCGCGCATCCTCGCAGTGATGACTTCAGCATCAGTAACTTACTGATTCCCACCCGAACCGGGGAAGTGACAGCGCGCATGTATCATGGCCAAGCGGATTGCCCAATCATTATTTACTTCCACGGTGGTGGATGGGTCATTGGCGACCTTAATACCCATGATCCTTTTTGTCGCGCTCTCAGTAAGGCAAGCGGCTGCAGCTTGCTATCGATTGGCTATCGTTTGGCACCCGAGCATCCGTTTCCTGCCGCCCATGATGACTGCCTCGATGCCACCAAGTGGATAATCGACAATCTCAATGCCCTCGCTCCAAATAGTGGCAAAGCTGTCTTAGCAGGGGATAGCGCAGGGGGCAATCTGGCCGCCTGTACCATGGCCTCACTGATTGGCGAGCCACGTATTAGTGGCACGATCATGATCTATCCGGTTATCGAGCACTATTTGGCCGGACTGAGATCCTATACTGAGCATGCAAAATCTGGCCCGCTTACCAGCAGCATTATGCGCTGGTTTTTTGATACTTATTTGGGAGCGATTGCCGCTGCAGACCCGAAGACCAAGACCATTTTTGTCAGCCGTCGCTGTGACTATTCAAACTTTCCACCATCGCTATTAGTGACTGCGGAGCGTGACCCGCTACGTGATGATGGCAAGCGCCTGGCCACCGTGATGCGCCAAGCCGGGGTCGCGATCACCTACCAGCATTTTCCTAACGAGGCCCATGGTTTTGCTTGCTCGCAGGGTGCAACTGCGGGCCACCAACAGTTTGTGGAACTAGCCACTCACTGGCTTGGAGAATTGTCCGCCCACTAATGGGCAGCGCAAATGCTCGTCAATATTGTGCTCATCTCATCAAACTTCAATAGCCTTGGTGAGAAATAATCGTCGCTCTCAACAATCGCCGCCTCGGCCATAGCCGGTATATCATGACGAAGGATAGCCTCGTGTTCGCTGGGTAAACCTACCGATGCTCGTAGTGCACCTATGGCCTCAATGAAGCTATCGGCCGTCGCCTCCGGCAAGCCGATCGCCGAGGCCAGTGCCTCTAACTTTGGCGCTGCGGCGCTGCCATAAATGGCAAGCACCTCAGTGAGTACCATCGCATTTGCCACGCCGTGGGGAATGCCATAGCGTGCGCCTAGCTGATGCGCTATCGCATGGACGTTGCCCACATTCACCTGGTTGATCGCCACGCCGCCATAGTAGGCGGCCAACGCCATGCCTTCCCGGGCGCGCAAATTATGAGGTTCAGCCATCACTTGAGGTAACCATCGAAATACGCCTTTGACGGCCATGAGTGCTGTTTCACTGCGAGAGCCTCGCTCCCAAATACCAATATAAGCCTCGATACCATGGGTCAGCGCATCTAGGCCGGTAGCAGCGGTAATCCCAGGCGGCAAGCTCAGCATCAATTCTGGATCTAAGGCGACCGCGCGAGGAAGCAGTGCCAGTCCCGAAATAATTTGCTTACTGTGATCAGTATCGTCAGTAATCACCGCGCCCATTGTCGCTTCACTGCCGGTTCCCGCTGTTGTGGGAATGGCGTAAATCGGCACCCCTTTTTCAGGGGCTTTATTGAGCCCGACCCAGCCCCTTGGATCGTCATCGTTGACGGCAGCCAAGGCTATGATTTTCGCGGCATCCATGGACGACCCACCGCCCACCGCCAACACCGCTGAACAATTGTGTGCTTTGAATAACGCCGTCCCTTCAGCGGCTTGGCTAAAGGTGGGGTCGGGCTCGACGCCATCAAAGACGTGCACGTTGGTGGTCTGCAGGTTAATACTTGCGAGAGCACGATCCATGATACCTAGCTCGCGCAGCGGTTTATCGGTAACCACCAATATATTCTCATGACCGCTCTCGGCAATACGCGCGCACAGTTGTGTGCTGCTACCGCTACCCGCCCAAGCGAAGTGGGGGGCCGTCGCTTTGTCGCCCAACAGCCATTGAGCCAGTCTTAATTTAAAACGCCATTTCAATTGCCGGAGTCGATAGGCAGCCGCCATAATGAACCCTTCATATGCTCTGATTACACACCACCATAACGCATTCAGCGGCAAAATAGGTATAGGCTTCGCTGACGCAATCCCGTCAAATAAAAGGCGCTCATCATGGAACGGCAACACATCACTATTCTCGACCAACACACGCTCGCGCTAGAAACCGATGCCGCACCAGAACCGGGCATGGGGGAATTACTGATCGCGGTCGACTTTGCGGGGGTAAATCGCGCTGATGTCCTGCAGCGTGTCGGCCTTTACCCAGTCCCTGCAGATGCGTCACCGATTATGGGATTGGAGGTGGCCGGCACTATCGTCGCGATCGGTTCCGCTGTCCAGGACTGGGTGGTTGGCGATAAAGTATGTGCACTGGTGCATGGCGGGGGCTATGCGAATTATGCCATTGCTCGGGCCGATCATAGCCTTCCCATTCCTAGTCAATTCGATACACGCAGCGCAGCAGCGCTGCCCGAAGCCCTCCTCACGGTCTGGCATAACATTTTCACTCTGGGGGCTTTACAGGCGGGGGAAACCTTGCTCGTTCATGGTGGCGGGAGTGGTATTGGTAGCATAGCCGTGCAGCTCGCGAAATCCCGCGGCGCGCGGGTCGTCGCTACTGCAGGCGGGGCCGATAAATGCCGAGCTGTTGCCGCACTCGGCGCCGATCTGGTGATTGATTACCGCGAAAATCGGCTACTTGAAGCGCTTACTGACAGCGATTTAGTAGGCCGTATTGACGTCATACTGGACACGGCTGGGGGCGATTATGTGGCGGTTAATTTAGCCGCTGCAGCCCCCGACGGACGCGTTGTTTGCATTGGCGCTATGCGTGGAAGCAAGGCTGAGATCGATGTCTTTCCTATCCTGATGAAGCGTTTGATACTGACCGGCTCCACCTTGCGGGGAATGGGTATAAGCCGACGTGCAGCAGGCTTTGTCGATATCCAGCGGGAGGTTATGCCCGCTATTGAAAAGGGTGGTATTGTGCCCATAATAGACCGCTGCTTCCCGTTGGCTGAGGCCATGTCAGCTCACGAGTTCATGCAGTCTGGCCAGCATTTAGGCAAATTACTGCTCGACTGCCGAGGTTAATCTTCCATGACTCGCGTTTGCTTCATACGATGCACTCACGCTAATCGGGTAACTGGCTCAGCATGTGGTGCTGATGCATTGTTGTTTGTGACACAATCTCCGACTATCACTGAATTACCGCGCAATAATAAAACGTCACGGTAATTTATTCATTTTCGGTTAGTACCGCGAGAGAGATAAGACAGTAGTGAGCGAACAAATCGACAAAACGGGTAGCCTCGAAGAGGCGATGGCGCATGCTAAAACCCTGCTAGATCGAGACCCCGAGCAGGCCTTATCTCAGTTAGAAGAAATCATGGCGGCAGTGCCTGAGTATCCGCCGGCACTCCATCTTCAGGCGTTAGCCTTCGGTGCGCTGCAGCGGGGAGAGCAAGCCATTGCGGTGCTCGAAAAAGTCGTCTCTTTGAATCCCGACCACCCCGAAGCGTGGCGTCTATTAGCTGATCACGCCGCTGCCATTGGCGATAAAGAAAAAAGTGAGCGCGCCTATTTACGTCATCTGCAATGCTCGGCGCAAAACGCTGATCTTCAGCAAGCAGCCGCGGCCATGATTACCAACGACTTACCGATTGCCGAACGACGATTAAAGGCATACCTCAAGCAGGCGCCGACAGACGTTGCGGCGATTCGAATGCTTGCAGAGGTCGCCGTGCGTGTCGGACGAAACGAGGATGCTCTGGCACTACTCGAATACTGCTTAGAGCTCACACCCGGCTTTTCAGGGGCACGCTATAACCTCGCAGTGCTCCTGCACAGAACCAATCGATCAAGCGAAGCTTTGCGGGAGGTAGAGCAGCTATTAACCGAGGAGCCAAAAAGACCGGGATACCGTAATCTCGCCGCCGTTGTGTGCAGCCGAATCGGTGAATACGAACGATCGAGTCAAATTTATCAAGCGCTCCTAGACGAGTACCCACAAAATGCCAAGGTCTGGTTAAGCTACGCGCATGTGCTCAAGACCGAGGGGAAAAGAGAGCAGTGTGAAGCCGCTTACCGGGGCGCTATTGAGCGAGATGGCAGTTTTGGAGAAGCTTATTGGAGCTTAGCTAATCTCAAAACGTTTCGCTTTTCTGAGCGCGACATTGCCACAATGAAGCGTCAATTACAGCAACCGGGCCTTGAACTCAGTAGCCGGGTACAGTTTTATTTTGCACTGGGTAAAGCGGCTGAGGACGCAGGCAATTACCCATCATCCTTCGATTATTATGATCAAGGCAATGCCCTTCATCGATCTACGCTCGACTACCAACGCGCTCAGAATACCCGCCGAGCAAAAAGAATGAAGAGCCATTTTACGGCGTCATTTTTCCAACAGCGTATGGGTATGGGCTGTCCAGATAAGAGTCCCATTTTCATTGTCGGCATGCCCAGAGCTGGCTCAACGCTGTTAGAGCAGATTTTAGCCAGCCACTCTCAAGTGGAAGGCACGACAGAATTACCTGACATCATTACCTTGGCAAAAGAGTTACGTGTCCAAGCGGGTGACGATGAGATGGGCGCCTATGATGGCGTTCTGGCTCGAATGAGTCCTGAAGCGCTTCATGATTTGGGCCGTTTGTATCTGGAACGAACACGCATTCACCGGAAAACCCAGAGCCATTATTTTATCGACAAGATGCCCAACAATTTTTTACACATTGGCTTAATACAAACCTGTTTACCCAATGCCAAAATTATCGATGCCCGACGACACCCTATGGGCTGTGCCTTTTCTAACTTTAAGCAATACTTCGCCAGGGGGCAGAGCTTCAGCTATTCGTTAGAAGACGTCGGTCACTTCTACCGCGATTACGTCGAGCTGATGGATCATTACGATACCGCTTTACCTGGCCGAGTTCATCGAGTGATTTATGAACGTTTAGTGGCCAACGTCGAAGCGGAGATCCGCTCCGTACTTGATTACTGCGAATTACCTTTTGAGGAGGAGTGTTTGCGCTTTTTCGAGAACAAACGCCCGGTCCGGACAGCCAGCTCGGAGCAAGTTCGACAGCCCATTTATCAAGACGGGCTTGAGCAATGGCGGCATTATGCGCCTCATCTATCATCATTAGAGGCTGCGTTGGGCGATGTCCTTTCAGCCTACCCCCAAGCGCCGGTGTTCGGTAGCGGTGAGTAGCTCAAATCGTCCATTTTACTATGGAGAAAACCCTAAAAAAGTTGTATCGTTCTTCTTGATCATGTTTCCGACCGCTTTTCTAAAAAAAAACAACAACTGGAGTCAAGACATCATGTCAAATCATCACTCATCTACCCGCCTTGTTCCCACCCGTTTCACCCGAGGCCCGCTGGTGGCAGCGCTCATCGCCGCAAGTCCGGGATTATACGCTCAGGGCGCGCTCGAAGAGGTCGTGGTAACGGCACAAAAGCGTGTCCAGAATCTACAGGATGTACCCATCAGTATTGAAACCTTGAGCACCCAGAAGATCAGTGAGCTGGGCATTCAAGATTTTAGCGACTATGCGCGGATGCTACCCAGTATATCCGTACAACCGCCAGCCGCCGGAGGGGTCGGATTCTTCCCTGTTTACATGCGCGGCATTACCACTGGCCGGGATGGACAGGCCACGACTTCACAGCCCAGCGTTGGCATGTACCTTGATGAACAACCGATAACGACGGTGCAAGGCAACCTCGATATTCACATGTACGACATTGCTCGAATCGAAGCGTTGTCAGGACCCCAAGGTACGCTCTATGGCGCCAGCTCGCAGTCGGGCACCATACGCATCATTACCAACAAGCCAGACCCTAGCGGATTTTCTGCGGCCTATGGTCTAGAGGGCAATAACGTAGACGGCAACGACACGGGCTATACCGCCGAGGGTTATTTAAATATGCCGGTGGGGGAAAATTCCGCAATTCGGCTGGTGGCCTGGATGCGAGAGGATGCTGGATGGATCGATAACAAGCGCGGGACCCGAACTTTCCCTGGCGTTGCAGGCTCCACCGATGATGACATCACGCTGGATAACGCAGCGCTTGCCAAAGATGATTACAACACCGTGGAAACGCAGGGCGCGCGGCTATCGATGCTCATCAACCTCAACGACGATTGGACGGTAACCCCACAGCTGCAATATCAAAAACAACAGGGCAAGGGCTCTTGGGGTGAAGATCTGAGTGATTTCGTCGATAGCGGTAGCGCAGTGACGCATTTTAAAGAAGAATTCACCGATGACGAGTGGTACCAAGTGGCCATGACCGTTGAAGGCAAGATCAGCAATTTCGATATCGTCTACGCCGGCGCTTTTTTAGATCGAGAAGTTGATGGCTCATTTGACTACTCAGACTACTCCTACTGGTACGACACTATCTACACCACTGGGTATTACGCGGACTTACATTTCCTTAACAGCGGCGCTCGAGCAGTCCCCAACCAGTTCTTTAACGACGCAGGCACGCGAATAATGCCGGGCGCGCGCTTTGTCAACGACGACGGCTACAAAAAAATCAGCCATGAAATTCGAATCAGCTCACCGCAGGATAGCCGGGTTCGAGTGCAGGTGGGGGCTTTTTATCAGAAACAAGAGCATGATTTTCAGCAGCGATGGTTGGTTGAAGGCTTAGCCCAGTCGATGTGGCCAAACCAAGGATCAGATCCTCGCTTCAAAGACGTTGTGTATATCAACAGTTTGATTCGAGAGGATGAAGACCGAGCCTACTTCGGTAGCGTCAGCTTCGACGTTACCGATAGCCTGGAAGCCACTATTGGCGCACGTTATTTCGAACCCGAGGTCACGGTAGAAGGCTTCTATGGGTTTGGCCTTGGCTTCAACGGCGTATGGTCAGGCACAGGGGAAATTCAATGCCCCACGCAGAACGACTGGAAAGATAAGCCCTGTAAAAACGTCGATAAAGGCATCAAAGAGAGTGACTCGGTCTACCGGGCGAACCTCACTTGGAAAGTGAGCGACGACCATATGATCTATGGCACATGGTCCGAGGGCTACCGTCCTGGCGGAATCAATCGCAAGCCCAGTGCCGGCGAGTACGTCTCAGACTTCCTCACCAATTACGAGTTGGGCTGGAAAACAACGTGGGCAGAAGGTCGATTGCAGTTTAATGGCGCAGTGTTTATGCAAGAGTGGGAGGACTTTCAGGTCTCCTTTGTGGGTGCTAATGCCATTACCCAAGTTGACAATGGCCCTACCGCTGACGTCAACGGTCTTGAGAGTCAGTTGCAGTGGTTGCCGGTCGATTCGCTGAGTATTTCAGCCTCGTTTATGTTCTTAGACAGTGAATTGAAAGATGATTACTGTGCGGGTTGTGAAGGCGATGGCTCTGCGTGGGCGCCAGCAGGGACACAACTGCCCATTGCCGCCGATTTCAAAGGCAACCTCATCGCTCGCTACAGCTTCAACATCGCCGGCTTTGATGCCCACTTGCAAGGCGCTGTATCCCATGAGGGCAAGCGCAACTCAGACCTCCGAGTCAGAGATAACGTAGTCAAGGGAGAGATTCCTGCCAACACCTTCATGGACGTGTCTGCTGGAATCCGCAACGATCAATACGCTCTTGAGCTGTACGTTAGCAATCTCACTGACGAGGACGCTGCGCTTTACTACACGTCCCAGTGCGCTACCGGTACCTGTGGCACACAGAACTATGGCGTTCGAGCGCGTCCAAGGACTGTGGGTATTCGTTGGTCCCAAGAGTTCTAACCACTTATACAGTGACAAGGAACATGACGTTCAGACAACGGCCACGCTCACGTGGCCGTTTTTTTTTGCGCGACCCATTGTGTCGAAATCAATCGCGCTCTGAATAACTGATGGGCGCAATGGCGGTCGGTTTTATGGGCTTACACACACTATTTATTCAGCCATGGGCCGTAATTGCCCCTCTTGTGTGTACTCCAAGCGCCCTGTCTCTGCCCAGCGCCTGCGAATGCCCGGCGTTGGTGCGAGATAAAATAAATCGCCGTTGTTGCCCGTTAACGCATGCGGTACCCCCGACGCTCTAGCAATAGTGGCATTGGCTTTCATGTGCGCCGCTTCTCCATGAACGGGCACGGCTAGCTTCGGCTCGAGATAGCGGTAGAGATCGGCTAGTTCATCGGCGCAAGGATGCCCCGACGCGTGCAGCGTTTTTTTACTGGAATCTGCGTGCACCACGGACACCCCTCGGTCTTTGAGTGCCTCAATAGTACGCGCCACAGCCGACTCGTTGCCCGGAATGGTCTTGGCACTAAAAATCACCGTATCTCCGTCCCCGACCGATAGATGCCGATGATTATCCAGTCCTAGTCGATGCAGCGCAGCCCCGACTTCACCCTGACTCCCAGTGGCCAGAGCGAACACCTCTCGGTCGGGTAGGTACTCAAGATGCGCTGAATCAATAGGCCGAAAATCCTCGTGAAATAACGCGTTAGCCAGACCACAGCGATACATATTATCCAGCGATCTACCTAATAGTCCTAACCGACGGCCAGTGGCATGAGCGACGCGAAGCGCGGTTTGAATACGCGCAATATTGCTGGCAAAGCAGGCAATGACTACTTTACCCATTAAAGGTGCAATCGTTTGCAAAAGGCCATCGGCGACGTCGCCCTCGGTCGGTGATCGGCCATTTTTGAGGGCGTTGGTGCTGTCACAAACCACCGCGTCAATACCGGCCAGCTGATGCCTCGCCCACTGCTCGGGTCGCCAGGGCGGCCCCACGACGGGCCGAGCGTCTATCTTCCAATCGGCCGTATGCAAAATTCTGTACTCCCCAGCGCCAATAGCGAGGGCGCAGGTTTCAGCCGTCGAGTGGGTCAAGGGTAACCACTGGACATCGAAGCACCCTATCTGATGGCGTGAATGAGGATCTACCTCGATTAACTCGGCCGGTAAATCGCCACCCCGCCAGGCGGTTTTTCGCCGTAGGACTGACGCGGTGAACGGCGTTGTGTATACCGGGCAGCGCAGCTTCTCCCATAAATAGGGCACCGCGCCAAGGTGATCTTCATGGGCGTGTGTGATAATGAGTCCGTCGAGAGTGTCACGTCGACTGACGATAAACTGAGGATCCGCCATTTGAATCGAGGGCCGACCACTACTCGAATGCGCTTGATGCTCAAAGGTAATGCCGCAATCAACCATCAACCACCGACCATTGTGGCCGTACAAATTGAGATTCATGCCGATTTCCCCCGTGCCACCAAGGGGCACGAATACCATCGCCTGGGGGTCGGGGATCATCGCGTCACCACGTGTAGCCAACCCGCAAGCTATAGACCTCATCCAGCGCTTCTCTATCGTCCGCAGCCGTACCATCGTAATTTATGGTCACTTCTGCTGCCGCCTCTAAACCGTAGAGCAGTGGGAAAGCCAACCCTAGCGTATTTTTAACAATGAGTTGGCCGATATCGGCAGCATCAACAATACCAATGTGGCGCACATATAGTCGCGAGTCGCCGCCCAGAAGGCGACTTTCACCGGTAAAGCTCCAGTTGACAGCCGCGTAGTCGTTATTCGCTTTGTTAACAATCGCATCATACTCCGTGGCCACATGGGCCAACCCTAATTCACCATCCAGCGTGAATGTCTCACCCACTAGCAACTTCCGTCCAATGTAAGGCCCTATATACGTCCGCAGCTTGACGCCGGCCAATGCATCGGCTTCGAGAGAGCCGTTTACCCCCATATAATGGCGTGGGTTTTGAAAAAAGTGGTCATACTTGAACAGCACTTTCCAATTGTCGGCAGTGATAATGGTCTGCTTGCTGTCGTTGCCATTCACCGCAACACGGTTGTAGGTCTCATCATGTTCGAAATGACCGGTAAAGGTATAGCGATTAAACTGGCTCTGCAGCAGCATATTGACCTTGACGTCAAGTTCGTCCGTTTCTGTATTGCCACGACTTATCGCAAAGGCGGTACTCGCATCTCCCGTCCAATGGTAGGCATTACCAACTTCCCAGTCCTCAGGATTCATAATGGCCACATCAACGAGAGGCCGTCGCTCACCACCAAGGTCGAGCTGACCCCCCTCGACCGTTAGGCGCGGAACTACAACAACACTCGCGTCATCAAGTAACAACACCGCTTCAGTCTGCCATTGAAATCGGTCGACGGCCTTCAGATCAACGCTTATCTCGCTATCACTGAAAGCAGTACTGACTAGTAGCGCACCGTTTCTAATGCCCATGACGTCGCCCATTAGCACCGAGCCATCGGTGAGATGCACGATGGCTCGGCCCGTTAGGCTATCGGTCCCGGCTGAAGCCTCGGCGCCGTGCACTAAGGATGCGCCGATCGACGCGGCAATCGCCCATATAAACCAGCCAGATTTCTTAACGCCAACCGCGCGTTTATTGATAGAACGCGTTACCATAGGGTTGTCCCTAGCGAATTTATGAGCGCGCGACTGTACGTGAAAAACCGATTTTTTTACAGCGTCTCTCCAATATCATTACCGTGTTCAAGGAGTTCGCGTCAGTGAATGATACATCTGCCAGCCGCTCATTTGACTTCGACCTATTTGTTATCGGTGCAGGCTCCGGTGGCGTCAGAGCCGGACGATTGGCGGCCTCAATGGGCGCACGTGTCGCGATTGCTGAAGATCGGTACATGGGTGGGACCTGCGTCAATGTCGGCTGCGTGCCAAAAAAATTATATGTCTACGCCAGTGAATACGCGAAAGGTTTTAAAGACGCTGAAGGCTTTGGTTGGCAAGTAGGAACCCCAGCTTTCTGCTGGGCAACGCTGAGAGACAATAAAAAAGTCGAGATATCTCGGCTCAACGCTATTTACCAGCAGCTACTTGAAAATCCCGGGGCAAAAGTCCTCGACGGTCGCGCCCACATTCACAGCGCCAATACCGTAGAGGTCAATGGTCAACGCTACACGGCCGAGCGAATTCTCCTGGCCACGGGCACTTGGCCGTTCGTGCCATCATTCACCGGTAGCGAACACATGCTGACATCCAATGAAATCTTTGATCTGGATGTCTTTCCGCAACGACTACTCATTGTTGGTGGTGGCTATATTGCCACCGAGTTTGCGGGTATTTTCAATGGTTTGGGTTCTCGGGTAATTCAGATTTACCGGGGTGACTTATTCATGCGCGGCTTTGACGATGATGTCCGCTATTTTCTTGCTGAAGAAGTGCGCAAAACTGGCGTCGATTTACGCTTTAATACCAATCCTACGTCGATTCATAAGACTGAAGTGGGTTATGTCGTCACCATGGACGATGGCAGTGTGGTAAAGGCCGATGCCATTTTATGTGCAACCGGCCGTCAACCCCATATTGCCGGTCTCAACCTTGAGGACACCGATGTCACTTTCACCAAACAAGGCTTTATTCAGGTCGATGAGCACTTCAGGACTCATGACCCCTCTATTTTTGCCCTCGGTGACCTCATTGGTGGACCACAGCTGACCCCTGTGGCCCTAGAAGAGGGTATGGCATTTGCCAAAAGGCAGTTTGGTCATCAAGAAGCCAGCGTTGATTACCAGTACATCCCGACGGCAGTCTTCAGCCAGCCCAATGTTGGTACGGTAGGGTTCACCGAGCATGAAGCGCGTGCGAAGTTCGAGAAAATCAGTATTTATCGATCCGAGTTTAAACCCATGAAGCACACCTTGAGTGGGCGCAATGAACGCTCACTCATGAAATTGATTGTCGATTCAGTGACTGATCGTGTCGTCGGCCTGCACATGGTGGGTCCCGACGCAGGAGAAATTCTTCAAGGCATGGCCATCGCCATGCGCAGCGGTGCCACTAAAGCCGATTTTGACCGCACTATTGGTATTCATCCGACCGCAGCGGAAGAGTTTGTGACCATGCGCGAACCCCTGTCAACCTAAGGCGCTGACACCCCATGGAACTTGAACTGTGGCATTACGGCGCCCTGGTGGCGGCAGGCACTCTCGGTGGCATCATTAACGTCATGGCCGGTGGCGGCTCCGTGCTCACTGTCCCGCTGATGATTTTGTTGGGAGTTCCCGGCCCGGTAGCCAACGGCACCAACCGTGTGGCTATATTGGCTCAAAACATCACGGCTATAGCCACCTTTCACCACAGTGGATTATCACGCTTTCGGCTTGGCTTTTCTTTGACCGCTTGCGCTATACCGGGTGCGGCATTAGGCGCTTGGTTTGGTGCGAACCTCTCCGGTGAGATGTTCAATAAGCTATTAGCTGCCGTCATGCTACTGGTATTAGTGTTGATGCAAACCGGCAGTGGAACACAGAGCAGGGAGCAGCATGAGCCTCGCAACATTGTGCTTGGACACGTGCTAATGGTGGCCGCAGGATGTTGGGGGGGATTTATTCAAATCGGTATGGGTTTCATCCTGCTGCCCATCTTACACCGCGTTATGGGTTTACATTTAGTCACCGTCAATGTCCTCAAAACCTTTATCACCGCAGGCTACACTGTGGTCGCAATGGCAGTGTTTATTGTCACCAGCGATATTCTATGGCTCGTCGGTGGCGTACTCGCTGTGGGCAACTCCCTCGGTGGGTTTCTTGGAGCAAAGCTGACCATTCACAAAGGTGAGGTGCTGATACGCCGATTTATGACCGTCGCCATCATTGTTTTAGTCATCAAATTGGTGTTTTTTCGATAGCCGCTCTCAAGCGATCAACGGGTACTTCAATTATGCGCAGCATGACTGAACGCGCGACGCTTTCTCATCATACTGGCAAGCCAGCGCTTGGTGTCATTGGTCTGGTTGGAATACTCACAATCTCAGGTTGCACTGGGCTCGACATTGATAATTCATCGGTCGCGGAATTTAAAAAAGGCGCTTATCAGTCGTTCAGCTGGAGACTAACCGATATGGTAGTGATGAATCCGTCGCGCGACCTTTTGTATATGCCCACCCCAGCGCTGCAAATGGACATCAATTACGCGCTGATCGAAAAAGGTTATCGCCACCAAACGCAGGGCGGTGACTTTTTCATTGACTACCGGTTTGAGACGCGATTATCCGATGGCGTGTCCTCATCGATAGTCATAGACGCAGGCAATCGCTATCCACCGCCCACTACTGAGATCGTCATAAATCGGGAGCATGACCCTGCCCTCGTGGATAATGCTTATGCCTTGTCCGGACCAAAGGCCATAGACAGCTTGTCATTGCGCTTTGCTGATGGGCGTTCACAGGCTGTTGTTTGGGCCTTCTCTGTCGATAAAATCGTGGAAAATCGTAACAACGAAGGTAATGGTACAGTCCATACCAGCGTCCGTAATGCGCTATTACGCGCACTGCAAGCGCTGCCGGATAGCCATTAACGGTTCTCGTACACGGTGGGATTAACGCAACAAGGTAGTCGCGCTCCCATCAATCCAGCCACCAAATTCTCAATCGCGCATGCCATCATGGCTTGGCGTGTGGCCGCGGTCGCGCTACCAAGATGCGGCGTTAATACCGTATTCTCCAGACGTAGTAGGGGACTGTCTAAGGACAGCGGCTCTCGATCGAAGACATCGAGACCCGCATAGAGCCTGCCGCTGTCGAGTTCGTTAACTAACGCTTGCTCATCGACCAAACCGCCCCGCGCAGTATTGATGAGAATAGCGCCATCTTTCATTTGGGCGAGCCGCTGGGCGGATACTACATGCTGGGTATCTTTAGTCAGTGCCGCATGGAGTGAAATGACATCAGATTGCTCAAAGAGCGCATCAAGATCAACCATATCAACGCCTGGCACCTCTTTGACGCTCCGATTCCAGGCAATCACTGTGGCGCCAAAGCCCTGAAGGCGTTTGGCCACCGCTTGGCCAATCGGCCCCATGCCAAGCAGTCCAACCGTAGATCGACTCAGATCGGTGCCCAGCAGCATCCCTGCAGACCACGCTCCCTGCCAGCCACCGGCTCGAACAAATCGATCGGACTCGGCAATTCTTCGTGTGCATGCCAACATCAACGCCAAGGCCATATCGGCTGTGCTGTCAGTGAGTACGCCTGGGGTATAGCCCACTGGGATGCCTGCGACTGTAGCCGCATCAATAGCAATATGATCAACCCCCACCGAAATAGTTGAAATAACTTTTAACTGACGCGCCGCACCGGCAATAGTCGCCGCAGAAATAGTATTGCCGACCGAGCAGAGAATCGCGTCTGACCCCTGTAGCCACGTCTGCAGAGTTGCCTCGGGCATCGCTTCCGGATGATCCCAGGCGAGGACATCGAAGCGCTCGCGAAGTGACGTCACCACGACGTCGGGCAAGGGCAGTGTAATCACTATTTTAGAGGTCATCGGCAAGCTCGCTATCTAAGGCCGGCGAGTATATGAATCGCTGATAGCGGCCGTCACGGGTCATAGCCCAAATCAGCACCACGGCTACCGGTAGCGCCATCAGCAACCACGCAAGGGTGTAACCTGCGATCGTCAAGACGGCACCAATGACTAACGGGCCACCAACGCGCCCCACTGACGCCGCGAGGGCGGTTAACCCCATCATCCGCCCGCACTCTGTCGCCGGTACACTGGTACTGGCAATGGTATTGAGTACCGGCAGTACGCAGGTCGCGCCAGTGAACGCCATGAAGACCACAATCGCACGAGGATACTCACCCACCGTTAGCGGCGCTATTATCAAGCTCGCCGCAAAAATAGCCGCACCAACGCCCAGTAGGTTGATCAGGCCAAAGCGCGTCGTCAACCAGTTGAGCAGTGCCCCTTGAATAATGATCATCGCTAGACCAACAACACCGAATAAAATCCCTATCTCCCGAGGGCCCCAATTCAACAAGGCAGCTAACCATAGCGGGCTCAGGTAAATAGCCGCACTCACCGCGAAAGTGTGCAGGACATATTGCACAAGCAGTAACTCGGAGCCCGTATGACGAATAAATTGTAAGGACGATGTTGTGACGGGCGCCGCCACGGCATTGCTCCGCAGTGGACCATCAGGGGGCAACAAGAACGCGGCTAAAACCACCGATAACAGTGACATAGCCGCGGCAAAGAAACCCGCCGCCGCGAATGACTGTCCGTCTCCAGCCAATAGTCCTCCCAACAACGGCCCCAAAATTAAGCCCAGTCCAAACGCCGTGCCGACCAAACCCATCGCCTTGGCACGTCGCTCAGGTCGGCTCAAATCCGCCATCAATGCCGACGCAACGGGTAAATTGCCTGCCATGACCCCCGCCATTGCGCGTGCCACATAGACGAGCCACAGTTCATTGGCAAAGCCCAACAGGATGTAAGAGATGGCACCGCCCGTCAGGCAGATCATCAATACTTTTTTACGCCCAATTCGGTCCGACAACGCACCCCAGTAGGACCCGGCCACCCCGGCACACACGCTATACAGGGCGATGACTAGCGCAACATCAAACTCATCCCCACCCAGTGCCGGTGACATAAAGGGCAAAATCGGGATAACGATACCAAATCCTATGAGATCGACGACGATGACAGTAAATACCAGCCATTCCCGGGACATACCCCAGCGGTTCGATGTCATGTTTCTGTCCAGCGCTCGGTCTCCGGGACGTCAATGCCGAAAAGATCTAGGGTGCGGGCAACGCTTTGTGTGACCATTTTATCGACACTGTCGGGGCCCGTATAAAAGGCAGGTACTGGCGGTGCAATAACGGCACCCATCTCGGTGGCAGCGACCATATTGCGCAAATGACCTAAATGTAGCGGCGTCTCACGTACCATTAACACCAGCTGCCGCCGCTCCTTGAGTGCCACATCAGCCGCACGAGTCAACAGCGTTGAAGTGACTCCAGAAACAATTTCTCCCAGGGTGCGCATTGAGCAAGGTGCCACCAGCATGCCCACACCGACAAAAGAACCACTGGCAATGGAAGCACCCACATTCCTGACCGAATGGCTCTCTGTGGCCAGCGCGCGAATAGCTTCCACCGATCGATCCAATTCATAGTGGACAGTAAGCTCAGCGGACTTAGACATGACCAAATGCGTTTCGATGGGCAGATCGGCGAGCAACTCGAGTGCGCGTACGCCGTAAATAACACCGGAGGCACCACTGATACCGATAACTAATCGCTGCATAAATAGCATTCCTAGCATTGAACGCGTTAAAAGCACCAAGGATAACAGGACTGCGAGCTGGGTGTTATTTCAGCTCACTGTTACTGGCTTACTCGCCCTCGCGTTGTTGATCATCTACTCCGCAAAAGCGGCGCTTAGCGAGCGAGTAGTGTACGCTGTGCACCTTAACCATGTGGTAACCCGTATCCTCCATTACATTGATTAGAGAAGCACGCCGTGAAACAGTCGATTAGCGATGCACTAGCTTGGATTGCTTTCAATGCACTTTTGCTCTGGTTGATCAGCCTGCTCATCGGCCTGAGTGGCTACTGGGAGATATATCAGCAGATACTGGCGTTTATCGACACTATTCGCGGTTGTGCGGACCAGCATTGCTCGGTGCAACTATCGATTGAAGGCACGCCGACCCACCCCGTGTGGCTTGGCTTTGATCTCTCAATTATGCGCGAGCTTCGTCTCCCTGCATTTTTAACGTGGTTTATTATTCTCGTTTTTCAATCATTTTTTATTGGTCGTTTTCGTCTCTGGCCTTGGCAGCCAATTGCTACTGCCGATCCAGTGAATGCGCCCTGAGCAACGATGCAAGCCAGCCTGTTCGACAGCTCAGCCACCAGTGCTCAGCAACTCATTGCCTCTGAGGATGGCAGCGATGTCAAGATTTGGCCGCAGTTTATCGAGCTAGCACAAGCTGATAAATGGTTGCAGGAACTCACTCACCACATTCAATGGCAGCAGCGCGCAATTACAGTATACGGTAAGCGCCATTTACAACCCCGGCTGATTGCTTGGTATGGCGATGAAGGCATACGCTACCGTTACTCGGGAGATACCTTGTTAGCGCTGCCCTGGACCCAGCCCTTAGGCGCGCTGAGGACACGCTGTGAACAACAAAGCGGCATGGCGTTTAATAGCGTATTGCTCAATCGTTATCGCGACGGGCAGGATGCGATGGGCTGGCACTCCGATAATGAATCCGAGCTGGGCCGGGCACCTGTGATCGCCTCTATCAGCCTTGGACAAGCGCGACGCTTTGATTTGCGCCATCGTCAGACACGGGAAAAATTGTCGATTTTCCTGCCTCACGGCTCGCTGTTGGTGATGGCTGGCAACACGCAAGCGTACTGGGAGCACCAAATTCCGCGCAGTAAAAAAATAACCGGTGAACGTATAAACCTCACTTTTCGCAGGATTGAACCATCAACACCTTGATCCTGTCGGCCTGCCATTTAATGAGGCGCTACCAAGCGTGAATGGCGCCCAATACATGCTACTCAGCGCATTCGGCTTTTCGGTGATGGGCGCCCTGGTAAAGGTCGCTGGCGGTGCCGATGTGCCGCTGCTGCAAATAATTGCCGTTCGTGCGGCCATTTCTATTGTCTTGTCCCTCGCCGATATTCGACGTGCCGGGCGCCATCCTCTCGGTCACCGTCGCGGCTGGCTATTTGCCCGTGGCGCTGTCGGCTTTCTCTCGCTCACCTGTGTTTACTATGCCGTGCTACACCTGCCCTATGCTCAAGCCACAGTCTTACAATATTTACACCCAGTATTTACTGCAGCATTGGCCTATCTCATACTCAGAGAAGTCCCTAGCATACCTACCCTCGTCTGCGTCATGCTCAGTTTACTGGGTTTGTTGGTCATGCTGATGCCCGCCGCCGGCGCTGATTCGATGGGGTCGAACTGGCTGGCAATGTTGGCTGGGCTGGCTGGCGCCTTGGGCAGTGGTCTCGCCTATACGATAGTGCGTAAGCTGGCACCTACCGAGCACCCCTCCGTTATCGTGCTGTACTTTCCAATGGTCTGCTTGCCTGCCGCAATCCTAATAGGCTGGGACACCTTTATTTGGCCCACAGGGCACACCTGGATAGTGCTTCTGGGGGTGGGGTTATTTACACAAGTGGGCCAGATTGGGTTAACCAAGGCGATGCAAACAGATCTGGCTAGTCGAGCGACGAGTTTGAGCTACATACAAATTGTATTTGCGGCCATACTGGGTCTCGCTTTTTTCGGTGAAATTCCACACCTGAACACCCTAATAGGAGCTGGTTTAATTATCACTGGTGCCATAGTCAGTAGTTGGCTGCATGGCCGACGACCTGCCAGAGACGTGCTTTCGGACACATAACCCCTATGTTTGCCGCTATGCGCAAGACTTCACCGCAATTTCCCTGTAGATTTACACTGGATGCAATGGAGGAAGCTATGATCCAGGTTGAAAAACGTCGCCATTTACGCATTGATGATCGACTGATGTTCAGCTGGCGGCCAGTTGATGAGGAGCATTTGGAGGTAGACGACACCAGAGAGGCGATGCGAACCTCGGTCAATCGAGAAATTCATCAGTTGATTACGGCGCTGTCAGAGACGTCGCCAGAAGTTGTTAAAGTACTGCTGCAACTCAACCATAAGCTGGACCTCATTGCCGATCACAATAACGAAAGTTTGTATGGCCCCAGTTTAATTTCACTCAATGTCAGTCAGTCTGGGGTCGCCTTTGAATGGCATGATCCGATTGCAGAGGGGCTATTGGTTCAGCTCACCTTAACCATTCCGCCTGACAACTTCCGCCTACACCTCATCGCAACAGTGGTGGAGTGCATACAGAGAGAAAGTGATAGCACCTTCGTTGTGCGCTGCATCTTACCTAGCGATCAGCCTAGGGAACTGGGTTTACTGAAGGACTACATTGAATATATTCTGCTTATGCAAGAGGATGAGAATCGTTTGATCGCGCCAGATTCAGACGATATCGCTGCCGACAGTATGCAGAGTGGTCGCTGAGGTCGGCCACGTTCCCTCTGTCCCGAGGTTTAGCGAGACCGGCTAATGCTACGCACAGTAGCCGTCAACCCCTCCATGCCGGCCTTGGCATCGTAGTTTCTTACTGCTCTGGCAATGCCGTGACATATAAAAAATCATCCCCGGGTGCTGCGCGGTGACAGGCAATACAACCCCCATCAGCACCGTTGGGCCCGGCACCTTTAGCAACGCGTCCGGCTAGGGATATTCCCTTTGGGTTCTTATCAAGCGAACCATCGGGTAGATATTTTGCATAAAACCAGTTCTGGTTGTCAGGGTCGTAGCCAGCTTCTCGGCTGAACATAATGGTGATGGCTTTCAGGGCCGCCCAACGATTGTTCGCCACTGTCGCTTCGTCAATGCCCTTGGGTCCATAGTTTCGCTTAACCACCAGCATGCCTTTGTGATCACCCAACATCGCCTCAGACACGAGATTTTCCAGGACCAAACCATGTGGCTGGACGCCTTTGTAGAGCTCAGCAGGCTTGAGTTGATCACCCACCAAGTTCTGAGCCAGCATTTGCTGCCACAGCGCCGCCGCGGTTGCGGTATCCTCAGCCTGGCCGAAAGCGGGCCCCTGGGCGAACAGCGGTGCACTACTTATCATTACCATCAACAGGCACATTAGTCGTATCATCGTCGCTTTCCTCCAACACTGGCTATTTCTTATATCCTACCCTACCAATAAAGGGTTCGCCCGATCAATGATCCCCTCGGGTAAACACCAAGATTGTCATTCAAAAGATGGCTCAACCGCTATTCCTCATGGCGACCAATAAACGGGGATGCTCATAATGAAAACCGGGCTAAACAACGCTAATCGATCCATGCATGAACCCCGCGCATACGCTAGAGTGTCGACCCTTACCCATACCAGCTAAGAACCCTTGCATATGCGGACCCGGTACACCGACGAGATAAGCGCCCAAGCGGGACGAGAATTGCTGCCCAAGCTCTGGCAACGACTCGCGCCGATACTTTATGAGAATCGGCGGCGAGTAACCCTAGCGCTAGCGGCGTTACTGGCAGCGAAGAGTGGCTTACTGTTGATTCCGTTTTTATTAAAAGCCCTCGTTGACGGACTTGACGGCGATTTAGGGGTCACGGCTATTCACCTGATTATGCTACTGGTGGTTGCCTACGGGGGTGCTCGATTGGCAAATACCCTGTTTGCCGAATTACGGGACACGCTATTTGGACGGGTCACCGAACGAGCCCTGCACAAGATCGGTTTACAGGTCTTTGAGCATGTTCTCAGTCTTGACTTGGACTATCACCTCAATCGCCGCACCGGGGGATTGGCAAGAGATATTGAGCGGGGAACCTCGGGTATCAGTTTCTTGATGCGCTTCTTCATTTTCAATATTGCCCCCACACTCTTTGAAATTAGCATGGTTGCTGGCATTTTATGGCTAAATTACGGGTTTCAATATAGCGCTGTTATTCTGTTGTCCGTGGTCGCTTATGCGCTGTTTTCCTTCCGCGCGACTCGTTGGCGGACGCGCTTTGTACGAGAAGTGAACGACGCTGATTCTAAAAGTAATACCCGAGCGGTCGACAGCCTGCTTAACTATGAGACCGTAAAGTATTTCACCAATGAACACTATGAGGCTCGTCTCTATGACGAATCTCTAGACCACTGGGAAAATGCTCGACGACGTAACCGACTATCACTCTTTGCGCTCAACAGTGGTCAAGCGTTCATCATTGCGCTCTCTCAAACCGCGATGCTTGCCATGGCCGCCTGGGGAGTGCAACAAGGCCATCACACGCTGGGCGATTTTGTATTGATCAATCAATTTATGTTGCAGCTCTTTTTGCCGCTGGGTTTTTTAGGCTTTGTTTATCGAGAGATCAAGGCCTCGCTGGCGAATATTGAAAAGATGTTTACCCTACTCGACCAATCATCGGCGATCTGTGATTTACCCAATGCCAGTCAACTGCAGATTGACGCCGGGGCTGTCAGCTTTTCTCAGCTCAGCTTTCGCTATGACAATGGTCGACAAGTAATCAATGACGTGTCTTTCACTATTGCCGGGGGTGAAACGGTGGCAGTGGTAGGGGCCAGTGGTGCCGGCAAGTCTACTCTGGTGAAGCTATTGTTCCGTTTTTACGATCCAGAACAGGGCGTCATAAGCATTGACGGTCAGCCCATCAATACCGTCACGCTGGATTCCCTACGACAAAATATTGCGATTGTTCCTCAGGATTGCGTGCTCTTTAACGATACCCTCAAAGAAAATATTCGCTACGCCCGGCCAGAGGCAACCGATGCCGAGGTCGCAGCCGCGGTGAAGGCGGCACACCTAGATACCTTTATTAAGCATATCCCCGAAGGGCTCAATACGGTTGTCGGTGAGCGTGGCTTGAAGCTATCTGGCGGCGAACGCCAACGAGTAGCTATCGCTCGGGCTGTCGTCAAAGGCGCACCGCTGTTGGTATTTGATGAAGCCACATCGAGCCTCGATAGCCAGTCAGAACAAGCGGTGCTCAGCGCCTTCAGAGAGCTCGCCGGGCATCACACGGCACTGGTCATTGCCCATCGACTGTCCACGATTATCGATGCCGATAACATTGTGGTCTTGGTCGATGGCGAAATTGTTGAGCAGGGCACACACACCGCGCTGCTGGAACACGAGGGCCATTATGCCGCCTTGTGGCGGGCGCAGCAGGGGGGACAGGAATGATTATTTTAGAGGACATTGCCCTCCGTCGAGGTCCAAAGCTGCTCCTTGAAGCGGCCAATACCACCTTACAACCTGGGCAAAAAATAGCCCTCATTGGTGCCAACGGCAGCGGTAAATCGTCGCTGTTTGCCATGCTGCTGGGCGACTTAACCCCCGACAAGGGCAACATACGCGGCACAGGATCTATGCGTATCGCACACATGGCACAAGAGGTTGAGTTCGGTGAGCAGTCGGCTCGGGACTATGTTACTGCCGGTAATGCTAGTGTCCATGCGTTACTCACTGCAGTGGAGGAGGCTGAGCGGGCAGCAGACTTCGATACCGCCGCTCATTTACATCATCAACTAGAAGAATTGGACGGCTATGGTGCGCCGCGCCAGGCCGAACAGCTGTTGCTGGGATTGGGTTTCGCGGCGCATCAAGTGAGCGACCCCATCACTCAGTTCTCAGGCGGTTGGCGCATCCGACTCAACCTTGCCCAAGCGCTAATGACACCTTCGGATTTGCTGCTCTTAGATGAGCCCACCAACCACTTAGATTTGGATGCCACACTGTGGCTCGAGAGCTGGTTGCAACGCTACCGGGGCACCCTCGTGATGATTTCCCACGATCGGGATTTTATTGATGCCACCTGCGAACGCGTCATGAAAATTGAACAGCAGCAGCTCGGCCTTTATAAAGGCGGCTACTCAGATTACGAGCGCCAACGCGCTGAACATCTAAGCCAGCAGCAAGCCACGTTCGATAAACAGCAGCGGCGGGTAAAAGAAATTGAGAGTTTTGTGCGCCGCTTTCGCTACAAAGCGACGAAAGCGCGGCAAGCACAAAGTCGCATAAAAGAACTCGAGCGCATGCAAGAACTGGCCCCGGCTCATATTGACTCCCCTTTCGAGTTCCAATTTCCCGCGCCAGGTAAAAGTAGCGATCCGCTACTGGTTCTCGATGAGGCGCAGTTAGGGTACTCGACGACAACCATCCTTCCTAGCGTATCCCTCACCTTACGACCCGGCGATCGCATAGGGCTGCTTGGGAAAAACGGTGCGGGTAAGACCACGCTACTCAAAAGCCTGACAGGCGCCACACCACTACTGAGTGGCTCACGTCAGTCAGGGACGCACCTGCGGGTGGGTTACTTTGACCAGCAGCAACTCAGCGTGCTCGACCTCAACGCCAGTCCGCTACTGCATTTGCAACGCCTCACACCGGGGAGGCGCGAACAGCAGCTGTTGAACTTCTTAGGTGGCTTTAACTTTAGAGGCGATATGGCCACCGGGGAAATTCGACCGTTTTCCGGCGGTGAGAAAGCACGTCTGGCACTGGCAATGGTGGTCTGGCAAGATCCCAACGTATTGATACTTGATGAGCCCACCAACCACTTAGATCTAGAAATGCGCCACGCACTGGAAGTGGCCCTGCAAGGCTTTGAAGGCGCCTTACTTTTGGTCAGTCACGATCGACATCTCATGCGCAACAGTGTCGAGCAACTGATGCTGGTCCACAATGGCGCTGTCCAAGAATACGATGACGATTTAAACGCCTACGAAAAATGGGTGCTGAGTAAATCCGCGTATGCACCCACGAGCGAACCGATCAAATCCGGCAGCGGTGGTTCAAAAAAACAGCAACGGCAGGTTGCGGCGCAGCAACGAGCAAAGCTACTGCCATTAAAAAAAGCCCTTGAAAAAATTGAAAAGCAAATTGAGCAGGCACACAGCCAACTGGCCGTCATACAGAAACAGCTCGCTGATAGCGATCTCTATGGGGAGGATCAAAAAAATAGACTCGCTGATTTGCTCATGCAGGAGAGTGACGCAAAACGCGGCCTGCAAGGCCTTGAAGAAGCTTGGATTGAACAGCAAGAGCGGATAGAAGCATGGGGGGTAGAATAGCCGTCACCCACGATTTTCGGCATACTCCGCGCCTTGATTTACACCGCGAACATCGCGCGTTAACGCAACTACATGACAATGGATTTCACCATGACCAACAGCTTTTACCCCCCCGTTCGCACCTTAATGGGCCCCGGTCCCTCTGACGTTTCGTCGCGGGTACTAGGTGCTTTATCTCGCCCCACCATCGGTCATTTAGATCCGTTATTTGTCGGCCTCATGGATGATGTTAAGCGGCTATTACAGGCCACCTTTCAAACCCAGAGTGCGTTAACTATTCCCATTTCTGCTCCCGGCTCTGCGGGAATGGAAGCCGCATTCGTCAATCTAGTCTCCCCGGGCGATACCGTAATCGTGTGTCAAAATGGTGTGTTTGGCGGGCGCATGAAAGAAAATGTCGAGCGCATTGGGGCCACCGCGATCATGGTGCAAGATCGTTGGGGTGATCCTGTCGATCCACACAAGGTGGAAGAGGCCTTGAAAGCCAACCCCACTACCAGTGTCCTTGCTTTTGTGCATTCAGAGACGTCTACCGGCGTCCGTAGCGATGCAAAAACCTTATGCGCGTTAGCGAAATCGGCCGGTGTTCTATCCATTGTCGATGCGGTGACCACTCTTGCGGGCATTGATTTGCAGGTCGACACATGGGGTGCCGACGCGGTCTACTCAGGCACTCAAAAATGCCTATCCTGTGTGCCGGGTATCGCACCCATTACCTTCAGCTCGGCAGCCATTGAACGTATCCAACAACGGAAAACCAAGGTACAAAGCTGGTTTCTAGACATGCAGTTGGTCATGGGTTATTGGGCGGGCAATGCCAAACGCGCCTACCACCATACCGCTCCTGTTAACGCCATGTATGCCTTACACGAGTCGCTCATCATGCTTGAAGAGGAAGGCCTCGCCGCTAGCTTTGAGCGCCACCAACACCACCACGAGCAGTTGGTGGCGGGATTAGCAGACCTCGGACTGTCAATGGCGGTAGACCGCGAGTGGCGTTTGCCACAGCTTAACGCCGTTTGCATTCCAGAGGGTGTCAATGACGCCGACGTACGGGCAAGATTGTTGCAAGAGTTTGATCTTGAGATCGGCGCAGGCCTTGGCGAACTTGCAGGCAAGCAATGGCGTATTGGCTTAATGGGCTACGGCAGTAACGCGGTCAACGTTAATCGCTGCTTGACGGCCTTAGCCACTGTGTTGGGTCGCTGAGCGCTGACTCGGTTATCATCATAGGCGGGTGAGTAAAACCCCTAGCTCATAAAAGCCCAGGGGATGTTCCGCGCGTACCGCTCGATCGCCCCACTGCCATCGATCAGCGCTGAAGATGGCATGCATACTCTCGAGATCACAGTGGAAGGGTGGCCCTTGTGCATCGCGCTCTGCCTGCATAAATAAGGCGGCGAGGCGGCCGCCAGGCTTCAGCCATCGAAGAAGTTGCTGTTCATACGCTGGCCATTGATCTGGATGAAGCGCACACAAACAAGTTTGCTCATAGACGAGATCGGCGGGACACGGGGGTTGCCAATCAAATAAATTTGACGCCATGAGTTCGCCTTCCAAACCCGCTTCATGCAGCGCATTACGCTGATAGTCAATGGCGGTTTCAGCCAAGTCTATACCCGTGACTTGCCAGCCGAGCTGGGCAAAGGCGATGACTTCCGCTGCGCGCCCACAGCCGGGTAAGATCACGCGGCCAGGGGCCTCTGAAAAATCGGCTTGCCATTGCTCAAAGGCCGGATTTAATTGGTCGCGCTCCCAGGCGGTTGTCGATTCCCTATAGCGCTGCTCCCAATCGAGTACTGGCTCCATAGCCACCCCTCTTTCTAGTGTTTGAGTCACGCGGGATAGCCAAACCACCCGCAGCTACTCTCCTCAATGCGCATACCACCCTAGCCAAGCCAGCGGGCTCGCTAGGATCCGTCGTATGACTAAAGCCACCACGTCACTCATCAGGCGCGTCAATAATGGCGGCGAACAGGAGAGGATCAACGTTACCTCCCGATAACACTACACCTATACGCTCATAGCTAACCGGCAGTAATTGCTCGAGCACGGCCGCCATTCCCACAGCACCGCCGGGCTCGACAACGACTTTCAAATGCTCAAACGCCGCCTGCATGCCACGCTTAACGGCGGCGTCGGTGACGGCCAAGCCACCCGCCAGCCGAGGCTGGTTAATCGCGAAGGTCATTTCACCTGGGATGGGTGCCAGTAGTGCATCACATAGGGAGTGACGCTGTTCAGACACCCGCTCGCGACGACCCTGCTGTAATGATCGGCGATGATCATCGAAGTCAGCGGGTTCTACGCTGAAGATAGCGGTATTCGGGCTTAATGCCTCACCGGCCAGTGCACAGCCCGCCACTAAACCACCACCACTGCAGCACACCAACAGTGCATCGAGGTGAATGTCCTGACCACCGACATCTTCAAATAGTTCAAGACCGACCGTACCCTGACCTGCGATCACTAACGGATCATCGAAGGAAGGAACAATAATACCCCCATCGGTGTCCGCCAGCTGGTAGGCGATCGCCTCTCGATCTTCTGAGTACCGATCATAAGGAATGACTGTCGCGCCATAGGCTTGGGTATGTTGACGTTTTATTAACGGGGCGTCTTTAGGCATAACAATGCGCGCCGAAATCCCCAAGCGTTGAGCCGCATAGGCGATACCCTGAGCGTGATTGCCCGACGACCAGGCAATAACCCCTGCGGCACGCTCTTGGGGCGTTAAGCACAAAAGACGATTCAGCGCGCCGCGAACCTTAAAGCTGCCAGTGAGTTGTAGGCACTCCGGCTTGAAAAACAACTGGCGTCCGACCTGAGCATCAAGGAATGGGTTGGTTAGCATTGGCGTTCGGACCACATGACCCGACAGTCGCTGTGCGGCAGCCTGAACATCTGAGAAGGTCGGTAAGTTCATCGCTGGCTGAGACTGCGTAAAACCGCACCCATTGCTCGACAAGCACCGAGTTTACTCAAACGCCCTCCACACTATTGACCTTTGCTTTGGTCATGCGCGCTCAAAAAATGAGCCTCGAGAATGCTGGCGTTAAGTCATCAGTCGTCAAAGAAAGGTTCCATCATTTGATCAATCGTAAACGTGGCTGGCCGCTGCCTGGGCGGATACGCTTGCAGACTGGCCAAAAATTTACCCAATTCTATGCGCGCCATACCAATGCGTGCGAGGGCGACACGATTCCACCAATCATCATAGCTATTGGCATTTTCATCCGCCCGTTCAAAGGGATCTCGGCGTAGATGGAAAACCTTGGGGATACGCAGGGTATCAAACTGCTCACGCCACACATCAAAGCCTTTAGCCCGCTGTTCAGCAAACACTACTTTCCAATCACCCACCCGCATAGCCGTGAGCAAACCATCATCGCTCCAATACAAAAAGCTATGACGCGGGCCTTTATTGGTATTGCCGCGCAAAAACGGTAAAAAATTAAAGCCATCGAGGTGATTTTTATACTCTCGACCATTCACCGTGACACCTGTTTTTAATTCACTGATAAGACCCGGTCGACCTGCGGCCGCCAATAACGTCGGCACCCAATCTTGATGGCTCATTATGTCATTAATGACCTGCCCTTCAGAAATCTGACCGGGCCAGCGCACCATAGCGGGGACACGGAATCCCCCTTCCCAATTGGTATTTTTCTCACTGCGAAAGGGAGTGATACCGGCGTCAGGCCACTGATTATAATGAGGACCATTGTCCGTTGAGTAAAAGACAATGGTGTTGTCTGCAATGCCCAAGTCATCCAGCTGATCGAGTAACTCACCAACCAGCCTATCGTGACCGACCATAGCGTCATTGTAGAAGCCCTGTCCGGATAGCCCGAGCTCTTCCTCGGCAGTATGCGTGTAATAATGCATACGCGTCGAATTGAACCAGACAAAAAACGGCTTGTCGTCTTCCACCGCCTTATTGATAAAGTCTTGCGCCGCCGCTAAAAACTCGCGGTCAACGGTTTCCATGCGTTTCTTGTTGAGGGGACCGGTATCTTCAATACGTCCGTCGGCATAGGAGTGAATGACGCCTCGAGGACCAAAGCGCTCACGAAAAGCGGGATCGCTTGGATAGTCAGGGTGCTCAGGTTCCTCCTCCGCATTTAAGTGATACAAGTTACCGAAAAACTCATCGAAGCCATGCTTGGTCGGTAAAAACTCGTCCCGGTCACCCAAATGGTTTTTACCGTATTGCCCGGTAACATACCCCTCTTCTTTTAATAGCGATGCCAAAGTGACATCCTCGGGACGGATACCTAAGTCGGCACCCGGAATGCCGACCTTGGTCAAACCCGTGCGTATCGGCGATTGGCCCGTGATAAACGCCGAGCGACCCGCCGTGCAACTCTGCTGGCCGTAATAATCGGTGAATTTGGCGCCTTCATTGGCGATTCGGTCAATGTTAGGGGTCTGATAGCCCATCATGCCCATATTGTTGGTGGATAAGTTCCAAAAACCAATGTCGTCACCCCAAATAGCTAGGATATTCGGCTTGTCTGCAGCCTGAACGCTAAGGGACAAGATCGCTAGCAGTGCTACTGAATATTTATGCATGGAATACGCTCGTGAGTGTGGGTCATCGTTACCGGTTAGTCACTGGCCTTGGCATGCCAAGATGGTCGCTCATGCACGGCGCATGGGACAACCAAGGCGCAGAGTAGACAGTACATTGGGGTATTTTACTGCACATTGCAAGATGCCAGGTCGCCAGTCGCAGGGGGCTGTCGTTGACCTAACAGGCCCATCGCCGTCTATCCCGTTAAGCCCCACAGTTTGCTGGCTGCCAGAACACAAACGAACACCAAGACACCGATGCCAAGACCATTGGTAAGCCGTGTATTACGGTAAATCAACGGCACCGTAGCCTGGTTGGCAATGACGAGTAATACTACCGACACCACCGGCAACACCAACGCATTGGTTACCTGCGCGCTCAAGATCAAAGCCACCGGACTGCTTGCCTGCAATGCCAACGTTGACCCTACTATTAACACCAGTAAGGCAATGACTTTTACGGGGCGACTGCCCGGCGCCGTCGACCAACCCAGCGCACCGCTGACCGCCCAGCCCGCGGCAATCGGCGCAGCGATGGCCGACGTCAGGCCTGCAGCGAACAATCCACCTCCGATCAACCAAGGTCCAATCACCGGAAAGCGATGGCCAACCGCAACGACTAACTGCTCAAACGCTGACCCACGTGTCGCCTCTGCGACAAGCACTGAGGCCACCACCATAATGGCAGCGGTAATCAATCCCCCTATGGAGATGGCGACTAACGCATCTCGCCGCGCCTCACTCATAGCGCGGCCCAGCTCAACACCCTGCCAACGTCGTCGCACAGCGCTAGCGTGTAAGAAAAGGTTATACGGGACCACCGTTGTGCCCACTAACGCCAGTACCAATCCTGCTGATTCAAGGCCCAAGGTCGGCCACAATCGATCAGCGGATTGCGTTAGAAATTCAGGCATCAACGCCAGTGCCAGGCCAATAAAAACAACGGCCATGACCATGACCAGAGAAGACAATACTCGCTCGAGCCAGCGATATCGATCAACGATAATGAGCGTTGCGCCCATGACGCTAGCCACCACAATGATAAGGTCAAGAGACCAGCCCAAGGCAGCCTTCAAACCCAAACCCGCGCCGATGAGATTACCCGATTGATAGGCGCTATTGCCCACGCCAATGGCCACCACCACTAAAGCGATAAGACCCCAACCCCATCGACTGCTTATGCCCAGACGATGGATCAACTGCGCTAGATCGGCGTTTGTCGCCAGCGCGGTACGCACCGAGAGCTCCTGTAATATGATCGTGGCCGCTATTGAACATAGCATTGCCCAAAGCAGCGACGCCCCGGTCTCGGCACCGATTGTTATGGCGGTCACTACGGTACCTGGACCTATAAAAGCGGCAGCAACCATAGCGCCCGGGCCAAATTTCATAGGGGGTTCTCCAAGCCGTTCATTGTTAACATCTCCACTGCAGAGCGTCACCGCTAAGGCGGGCATTGCGTGTCACACAGAATAGGGACTGCCATCATGAGCACTATTGAGTTTAACGGTCAAACGAAGGCCGCGGGGAAAATTGTTTGTATTGGCAAGAACTACGCGGCCCATATCGAAGAGATGGATGCGGTGATTCCCGCCGACATGGTGGTATTCATGAAACCAGCCTCGGCGATTAGCCCCACCTTGCAATCGTTTCGAGGTGAGGCCATTCACTATGAAGGTGAGATATGTCTGCTCATGGGTAGTGATAAAGTCGTCGGGGTTGGCTTCGGTCTCGATCTCACCAAGCGGGCACTGCAGTGGCAATTGAAAACGACCGGACTCCCCTGGGAGCGAGCGAAAGCCTTCGATGGTGCCGCCCTTTTTAGTCCCTTTGTATCTGCTCCCCATTGCCTCGATGAACTGCGGATCGAACTCCGTATTGACGGCGAGCTTCGTCAACACGGAGGGTGTGATCTCATGCTCTATCCACCGACACTCATCCTTGAAGAACTGGCTAAATTCACCCGACTGGAGGACAACGATATTATCATGACCGGCACTCCTGCAGGCGTTGGAGAGATCCCCAAGGGATCGACCTTCGACGGCCGAGTGTATGATGGTGAGCAGGAGCTGATCAGCGCCACGTGGATAGCTCAGTAGTGGAACATCCAATCATCACCCGCTAGATCGACAATGCCGGGGGGCTATCCGTCATTGTGTTACTGTTGAAAATTGGGTAACTTTCTGTAAAACCGAGAACGAAATCTGTGATGCAATCGATCCTAAAATTGGATCTAGCCGGCCAACCTCGAGGATGGCTAACGATTCAAGAGGCAGTGACGGCCTACGCCCGAGGCGATGTCATGTATGGCATCGGCAATGCGCTCGCGCCAATTTTCGGAGGCATTCAGCGGTTAACCGGCGTGCAGTCGAGCATTACCCTGCAACCGATCATTGCCACTGTCGGGCGTATTCATAACGGCTTTACACCGCCTTTGTGTAATCGAACGTTATTTCGTCGTGATAATCACGCCTGCCTCTACTGCGGTAAGCCATTGAGGCGCAGCGCGCTCACCCGAGATCATGTCATTCCTCTCTCCCGAGGCGGTCGCGACCGCTGGGAAAATGTGGTGGCCGCCTGTAAACGTTGCAATTGGCAAAAAGACAATAAAACCCCTGAAGAAGCCAGTATGCCGCTGTTGGCGGTGCCCTTCCGCCCCAATCCCTGCGAGTGGCATTTTTTAGCCAAGGAGCGGGTGTTAGCCGATCAAATGGCCTACCTGTCTAAACGCTTTAGCGCGCGGCGTGCTTGGGCTCACTAACGACGGTTTTGACAACCTCAGCCACATGAAAAGCTGTTAATCTATCGACACCTGTCCACGACACCCTAAGGTAGCTAATGGTCTCGTCACCCTTGCAGCAACTGCGTCTTTTAGGCGATCAAATGAACCGCGTGGTCCTTGGGCAGGAGGAGGTCGTCCACAGCCTATTACTCGCCTTGTTGTGCAACGGTAACGTGCTGCTTGAGGGCTTACCGGGCACGGCGAAAACCCGCTCGATTAAAACCCTCGCCGCTTTATTGAACGTCAATTTAGGACGAATTCAGTTCACACCTGATTTACTGCCGGCCGATGTTACCGGTAGCGAAACCTACCATGAGAACAGCAGTGGTAGTGGCCAATTACAATTTGAACCCGGCCCTATTTTCAATGAACTGGTATTGGCCGACGAAATAAACCGTGCTCCCGCAAAGGTCCAGTCAGCCCTCCTTGAAGCGATGGAAGAACGGCAGGTGACGGTCGCCGGAAACACCTATGAGCTACCTCCACTCTTTTTAGTCATGGCCACACAAAACCCGGTTGACCAGGAGGGCACCTATCCACTGCCTGAGGCTCAAATGGATCGATTTTTATTCAAAGTGCGTGTGGCCTATCCCGATGCTACTGCAGAATTAGCCATTGTTCGTATGCTCCAAGAGGAAGAGTTGGGTAGCGATGAGATACCGCACTGTATTGATCCACAAGCCATCTTCACTGCCCGTCAAGAGATACAACAAATTATTATTTCCGAACCCATAGAAAAGTATGTGGTCGATATTGTCATGGCAACGCGTCACCCCAGCGATTTATCTGAGCAGCTTGGTCAGTGGGTGAGCGTTGGCTCAAGCCCCCGAGCGAGCATCGCCCTGCATCGCGCCTGCCGGGCTGAAGCTTGGCTACACGCGCGAGACCATGTGTTGCCAGAGGATGTCCGCGCCGTTGCCCCTGCGGTCCTGCGACATCGGCTTATGCTCAGCTATGACGCACTAGCCGATGGCGTCGACACCGACAGCGTAATCCAAGAGCTCTTTGCCTTAGTGGCCGTAGGCTAATACGGTGACCGCAGGTGTCTATCTTGCATTAAAGGATCTCACGCGACTGCGTCATGGTGCCCACGGGCTGGGCTTCTTACCGATGCAACCGACGCACTCAGTGCTGGCAGGCCGTAAACGCGCTCGCTTGCGGGGCCGCGGTCTCGATTTCAGTGAACTGCGGCGTTACCGCCCTGGGGACGATATTCGCGCAATGGATTGGCGCGTGACTCGGCGCACAGGTAACCCGCACGTGCGTATTTACGCAGAAGAACGTGACCGGCCAGTGTGGCTGCTCATCGATCAACGGCTGTCCATGTTTTTTGGTAGTCGGCACCAGATGAAGTCGGTGGCTGCCGGGTCTGCCGCCGCGCTAGCAGCCTGGGGCGTACTGGCTGTTGGCGACCGCGTTGGCGCCTTATTATTCAATGACCAGCAGCAACGACTCACGCCCCCCAGCCGATCTCATACAACAACCCTGGGCTGGCTTGCGCAACTTGTTACCATGAACAACCAATTAACAGCCGGCCGGGGACAACCGTCAAATGCCGCAGGACTCGCGCAGGCATTACAAGCGCTGGCTCCACGACTCGGTCATAACGGACTGGCAATCATTATTTCTGACTTCGACGGCTGGGGCGATGACTGCCTTAAGACCTTAACAGCAATACGCCGAAACAATGACATTATTGCAACGGTGATCAGTGACCCCATGGAGCGCGATATTGTTACTGCGCACAAACTGGTGGCCAGCGATGGGCAGCATCAGCTGGAAATTGACGCCCAACGATCCTCAACCGCAACTCGCTTTCGGGCCGACTTTCAGCAGCGCTTTGGCCAACTGTCTGCAACACTGAAGCGCCATGGTATTCCTGTTATTCCGCTCAGTACCGAGTCCGATATTACCCTTCAGCTCCACCGCCAGTTAGGCGCTAGCTTGACGGATAGACGGTGATCTCACCGACCCCGCAGATGGCGAGCTACTTACCGCCACTCCCGGAAAGCTTCGGCAACCCTATGCTGCGCGGTATGCACGAGATACTGCCACCTGAAGCTATTAGCTGGCTGCCCACTGCGCCGGGGTGGTATGCATTGGCAGCCATTTTGGGGATATTACTGCTCCGATCGCTGTCGACAATGGCACGTCGATGGCTTCGCAATGGCTATCGCAGAGAGGCACTGAGGCGCTTATCAACGCTTCATAATCACAATGCTATCAATCCCATAACGGTCAACGAGCTGCTCAAGATGACGGCAATCGTGGCCAGTTCACGCCGCGAGGTAGCGACTTTGACCGGTGATGCCTGGGTAGTCTGGCTAAGACGGCGGATGCCTGACCGACACCCCATTGCCCTTCTCACTACAGTGTTAAGCAGTGAACTTTATCGAACCCCCGCCAGTCATCGGCAGAATCTGCACGATTCGCTTGATCACGAGCCTCCGTATGAGCCTTACGCAGCGGCCGTTGATGCTGCACAACTGCGCCGCGAAACGTGGCAATGGCTGCGCCAGCATCGAGATGATCATGAACCCGCTTGAAGTCCTGGTAACAGGACTACAATGGCAAAACGCCTGGGCGTGGCTGTTACTGCCTTTGCCCCTCGTCATGGGCTTATTACCTCCCTATCGAGTGACCAGAGATGCCATTCGCATACCCTTTTTCGAGCGATTGTTAAGCGCGGCGGATGAGCAGCGGCGACGGGGCGCCAGGATCCTGAGTCCCCGGCGCAGTCAGCAGTTCCTGGCTACCCTGCTTTGGCTGGCATTGGTGACTGCAGCGGCGAAGCCACAATGGCTCGGGGAAGCCATTGAACAACAAAAGGCAGGCCGTGATCTCATGGTAGCGGTGGATCTCAGTGGCTCTATGGAGGCGCAAGATTTTAGCAATGACCGCGGTGAACGCGTCGATCGGCTGAGCGCCGTAAAAGATGTACTCCATCGCTTAGTGGCTGAGCGGACCGGTGATCGCTTGGGACTCATCGTCTTTGGATCCGGCGCTTTTTTACAATCGCCATTTACCGAAGACCATGACACTTGGCAGGTGTTGTTGGACGAAACGCGTATTCGTATGGCGGGGCCGAGCACAGTGCTGGGGGATGCAGTGGGACTGAGTATCAAGCTGTTTCGACAAGCGGACACTGAAAACCGGGTTTTATTGTTACTAACCGACGGCAATGATACCGGCAGTATCGTCCCCCCCATTGATGCTGCACGCGTGGCGGCCACCGAATCGATACGTATTTACCCCATAGCCATTGGCGACCCTGAGGCTATAGGCGAGGAGGCCATTGATAGGTTAACACTTGAACGCATGGCCCTAGTAACAGGGGGGCGAAGTTTTGTCGCGTTTAATCGCACCGAGCTCGATAGTATTTTTGCTCTGCTTGCGGACTTAGAACCGACAATTTTCGACAGCGTTGCGTTCCGGCCACGAGCCGACCTCCACTGGGCTCCCCTAGCGCTATTTGCGCTGATCTACATTGCCCTGCGGATTCTCAGCGGCCTAATGGGTCTGCGGAAAGTTCCTTCGGTCACCCAGGTGCATCGACGCTGATGGAGGGTATAAGCGCATTTCATTTTCTGCGGCCACTCTGGTTGCTGCTACTGCCCTCGCTGCTGTTGCTGGACTATCTGCTGCGGAAAAATCCCTCGGTGGACGATGCCTTCACCCACATTATTGAACCCCACCTGATTGAGCATTTACGAGTACCGCCACCCCGTCAGCGTGTCTTAAGTCCCGATACGGTTGTTTTGCTGCTTTTTGTGCTCATTACCTTAATTTTGGCTGGGCCTAGCTGGCGGCAACAGCACTCACCACTGGCAGAAGACAGCGCACCATTGGTGGTTATTTTGGATGTCTCTGATTCCATGTCCGAGCAGGATATCGAGCCCTCACGAGGGATCCGCGCACGCCAGAAGGTCGCTGACCTGCTTGATCAGATCAGTGATAAACACGTCGCACTTATTGTTTTTGCGGGCAGTGCGCACACGGTGATACCGCTGACCAATGATCACGACATTGTGCGCAACTATTTAGCTGCGATTGAGGAAAACATAGTGCCTCGGGCGGGTAAATTCCCAGAATATGCCTTGCCTAGCGTCGATCGATTACTCCTTAGCGCTCGGCGGAGTGGATCTGTGCTACTGGTGACCGACGGACTCGGCGCGCACTCCGAAGCGCTGTTTAGTGCCTGGTGTCAGACCTCTCCCCACCGGCTAGTGGTCTATGGTGTGGGCAGCGAGAATCTCAAGCTCACCAAGACACCCCTCGATCGTCGCGCGCTCACGTCTCTCGCCAGTCGTTGTGATGCCACCTTTATTGACGACAGCGTGGATACCCGCGACGTTGCCAAGATTACCGCTGCACTCAACGCTGGCTTCAGCATTATCGATAATGAGGCGCTACCGTGGTTCGATAACGGGTATCCGCTGATCTTCCCAGCGCTCGCGCTAGCTCTTTTATGGTTCAGGCGTGGCTGGACTCGAGTGTGGGGCTGGGTACTGTTGCCGCTACTACTCACAGTTAATGATCCCCTCAGCGCTCAACCCCGACCGAAAGAGTCTGCGCTAGCTATCAGTGACAGGACGGCTGAAGCTCCGGAGTCGTCCAATGTTGGCGAGTGGGCGTTGGATGGTTTTATGGCGCTGTGGCTCACGCCCGATCAGTACGGTCGTCTGCTGCTAGAACTAGGCTTTTATGACAAAGCTGCGCGCACCTTTTGGCTACCCATGTGGCGAGCGACTAGCCATTATTACGCTCAGAGCTTCCCCCAAGCAGCCAGCTTGTATGCACGTAAAGATAGCGTGGTGGCCCTATTTAACGCGGCAAATGCGCACGCCCAGAGTCGAGATTATATCCGCGCTCTACGCGACTACAACGCGCTACTCGAGCGACAAGCAGACTTTCCCGGCGCTAAGGAAAATCGAGATCGACTCGAGAAAATAGTCGACGACATCAACCGTCTCAGTGCGTCTCAACAGCAGGAAGCCGGTGTCAGTAGCGAGGAGATTGATGAGTTCGACCCGCAAATTGGCGAGGGCAGCGAGGAGTTGACGGCTGAACAAACCCCTCGAAAGCAGTACAGTGCCGAAGAACTTCTCGCCAGCCCGGAAACCGCGGCACTGTGGTTGAGGAGCGTGCAGCAAAACGGTGGGCGCTTCCTCCGCACGAAGTTCGCCATACAGCTCAGCGAGCGCGGGGTCAGCGAGTAATGGTTGCGCGCCTAGCGAACGGTTTTATTAGTCTATTAGTCTTCGTGGTGGCTAGCGCTGGGGTAACCGTCAAGGCAGCCAACCCTCCTGTCTTAGAGCTTAGTGCAGAGTTAGCCGCTGACACGCTGGTGGTGCCTGGTCAGCGGGTTCGACTATTACTCACCGTAGCAACCCCGCGGTGGTTTACCAGTGGTACCCGTATACGCCTGCCCGAAGTGCCCGGGCTGGTGCTACTGCAAAACCAAGAATTCGCTGCCAATGCGACCGAACAACGGGGAACAGATAGCTGGACGTTACAGCGTTGGTCGATCGATGTATTCGCGACGCGACCCGGTACGCTCCGCATTCCCGGTGTTGATGTCACCGCCTCGGTGTCGATCACCCCAGGGGTCAGTCAAACGCTCACCCGCACCACCGAACCCCTTGACCTCGACGTGCAAATACCCTCCGAACTCGCTGAGCTGGAGCATTGGATAGCCAGCCCCAATGTCACCGTACAAGACACCATGGTGCCGGCAGGACCGCGGCCCGTGGGCAGCGCCTTGACCCGACGAGTACGCATTGAAGCTCAGGATGTTATGGCTATGATGCTGCCAGCCATCGACACCGCATACCCCCATGAGTTGCAGGCCTATGCCGCTCCACCGCTTCTAAAGAGTCAAGCGTCTCGCGGCGCGCTGAGTGCCCAACGGGTAGAAACCACCACACTGATTGCGACCGAAGCGGCCGACGTGACCCTCGATGGGATTCGCATCTACTGGTGGAATACCGCTACCCAGCGTCTTTCCACGCTCACTACTGATGATCATGAGATCACCATTGCTGGCGCCTCAACCACTCGACAGCTGAACATGCTACGGTCCTTCGAAATCGCACTCACCGGCTTATTACTCTTGATGGGGGTACTGCTGTGTCGAGCGCTACCCCTCAAGCGATGGCGGCAACGCCTAAGCCAGTGGTTAGCCAAAGGCGGTGAGCAACTCAAGCGTAGACGCCACGTATTGGTGGCTAGTCCACTGCCTAAACAGCTCAACCCCGGAGGTAGTCCCGCCGGGCCATCAGCAAAGACCCAGCGCTAGAGGTAGTATAATGAGGCGCGTTGATAGGAATGGATCATGCTAGGTAAACAGACAATTAGCCTTATTGGTTTCCCAGGTAGCGGCAAAAGCACCGTCGGCGTACTGCTGGCTAAACGGCTTGGCATTGAGTTTGTCGACACCGATCTACTGATTCAGACGAAAGAAAACGCCACGCTTGCGGACATCATCGCGCGCAACAGCCATCATTATTTACGTGCCGTCGAGGAACACGTGTTGACCAGCATGTCTATCGGTCGAAGCGTCATTTCCACCGGGGGGTCGGTGGTCTACAGTGACAAAATAATGTCACGCTTGGCACAACAAACCCGCATAGTGTATCTACAAGCCCAATATGCAACCGTCGATTACCGCATCTCACTCGCTCCAGATCGAGGTATTGCCTCCGCTAAACAACAAGCACTCGCCGACATCTACGCCGAGCGTATTCCACTCTATGAGCGCTGGGCCGAGCTAACGGTCACAGTGGATGGTGCTGACCCTGAAACCATCGCCGGACAGATCGTCGCGGCTTTGGACAGTTAATACTTGGCGCGGACACGTCCATGCATTAAAAATTCCTCCCTTTTGGGGTTATCCCTCCACTCCCTAACTCGTTGATTGCCCGGTTAAAAAATTTATTTTTGTGCGATTGGCACGACCGTTGCATCCTTCCTGGCAGCGGCCCACCCCCGACAGGATGTCGGTGTAGAGGAACCAGAGGGACAAGGACGTCTCTCGCCAAGGAAGGCAGTATGTGGTGGGCCGCTATAGTTTTTTTAGTTATTTATAGGGCGCTGGAAAGCACAAAAAATTTGTTGCTCTGTTGGCTAACTTGAGGCCAACTCAGCAGAACAGAAAGAGTTTTTTGTTCTAGCGTTTTCTAAATCATCGGGAGGTGATTTATGAGTGGGCGTGACCAGCAGCAAACCACTGAAGCCGACAGTGTCGAAGATTTTTTCGATACGACGGGGGGTGAATTCAGTACCGGCGACTTCGACGACGATCTACCGGGGTTAGAGGCACTCAACGACCGTACTTTGCTCGCCAGTAAACGGCGACGCGTCGAGCAACGGCTCGAAGCACTCAGGCTGCGCGACGAGCTCGGCGATGATAACTTTAAATTTGATGACGATTTCTGAATCGACGCGCCAGTCCACACTGGACGGCGGGTAGGTGCTCTAAACAGTGTCTGCCTAATCATTCTAACTGCGTGTGCTGATCGATTTCTCTCTGCCATTCAAAGACGTTTAGTTCAATAAAGACAAAGGCGAATAGCCACAGCGCTGCATCCCAAAAATCGAGGAAGTCGCCTTCAAATCCCCAATAGATAGCCGCGGCGGCAAGTACCAAGTAGAGCATGATTTTAGTGGCGGTTAATCCCCACTGCAGGCGCTGGGGCAGTCCGCCCTTTAACTGCACATGCACTTCAATTTCCAGTGCAATGACAACGAGAATCCATGCGCCCGCGTTGACGACATCGACAAGGGCTAAATCTTGAGCATCGGCAAAGATCCTCGGTGACGCGATGACCTGATGCAGGGCGGAGATTTGCACCGCGTCGGCATTCAACGCGCTGCAATTAGCCGCATTTAAGGGCGTAAAACTGTCGAAGCCGAGTAATACTGACCAATGTTGGGTCACCAAATCGCAGGCAGGTTCGGGAAGACTGGCCGCCTGACGAAACACTTCCCACTCGCCAATATAACCCAGAAAAGCCGACACAATCGCAGCACCACAAAGCCAGCGCAGACCGTGAAGTGACCACTTAGTAGCGCCTACCAGTCGGGTATCCGGCAGGATTGCTGTTTCCAGTTCGAACAGCAAAAGTAGCAATACCCAGGCGGCGGTATCGAGAGTGGCAGAGAACAACTGAACGAGCGAAGCGAGATCGAGCTCCGCTATGCCGGCGTGCGTGGCAGAAATGAGCTCCTGCTCTAAAAACAAATAAACATTGAAAGACAGTAATAGGAAGGTGATGTATTTAATGGCCACAAACCATCGATAGCCTACCGACCGAGGGTCCATAGCGGCTGCAAACTCATTCATCGATCACCCTCCCCTTGATTACACTTGAAGCAGCAGGTGCTCTCGCTCCCAGGAGCTAATAACGCGGTTAAATTCTTCGAACTCGTCTAGCTTTACCGCTGCATAGGCCCGCATAAATAGCTCGCCAATCATTTGTTGAAGTTCGGGAGTGTCATTTAGCTGGCGAACACCTTCTTCAAGCGTTCTGGCCACCACCACGCCTGCTTCGTTTGCGGTTCCTCTGTGGGGCGGGGTAGGCGGTAATTGCTGGCGCATACCCAATAGGCCACTCGCCAATGTCGCGGCAATGGCCAGATAGGGATTAGCGTCAGCTCCGGGGAAACGGTTTTCTATACGCAGGTTTTCCGCTGTTCCATTGGGCACTCGAAATGCAGTTGTCCGATTATCAAAGCCCCAGCTGAGGTTAATGGGCGCCGAGATATCAGGCGCTAATCGCCGGTAAGAGTTGACATTGGGCGCGTAAAAACTGATGAGCTCAGGGGTGTAGCGCTGGAGGCCTCCCAAGTAATGCATCATTGCCTCGGTGGGAGTGCCGTCTGATCGGCAAAAAATATTCTCCCCGGTTTCTTTATTGAGAATAGATTGATGAAGATGTAGTGCGCTACCCGGCTCTCGCTGCATTGGCTTTGCCATAAAGGTCGCATACATGCCGTGCTTCTGGGCCGTCTCGCGAACCGTGCGTTTAAAGACAAAGACTTGGTCGGCGAGATCAAGGGGGTCGCCATGATTAAAATTAATCTCTAATTGAGCCGCTCCATTTTCGTGGGTCAACGTGTCAACATTCAGAGCTTGGGCGTCGGCATAGTCGTACATATCCTCCACAAAGTCTTCAAACTCAGCCACCGCGTCAATACTGAACGACAAACGCGCCACTTCCCGTCGCCCAGAGCGACCCTTTGGAGGGATCAACTCATAGTCTGGGTCAGTGTTCTTATGTACTAAATAAAACTCGACCTCGGGCGCTACAACGGGTTTAAGACCCGCTTCATCGTAAAGCCTTAAAATATATTTGAGTACATTGCGAGTCGACAACGGATGTGGTTCACCCTCGGGGGTATAGCAATCGGCAATAACTTGTGCGGTAGGCTCTCTAGCCCAAGGTACTTTGCGCAGCGTCTTAGCATCGGGCCGCAGTATCATATCGGTGTCGGTGGGCTCTACAAAATCCCAATGGTCGTCGGTGTACTCTCCTGTGACGGTCTGTACCATAATGCTTTCAGGTAACTTTTGGTCATGCTCAGCAAGAAATTGGTGCGCCGGTATAAACTTCCCCCGGGCATTTCCCGTCATGTCAGGAACGATACACTCTACTTCAGAAATAGCATTGTCGGTCAACCAGCGACGGATGGCAGCGTTATCGCTTTGAGGAATGGCGTCTGTTGAGAACGCTGACTCTGGCTGGTGAATCACAGTATTCGATGGCGGGGTATTCGGTGATTGGGTGGACATAAAATTCCATGCGTGATGAAAGAAGGCTAAGTATGTGCCGCGCGTGAGGCATGGGCAAGCGGTGCCAATGCCACCTTCGGGTTAGTTCAGTCACGACTCCAGTTGCGTAGACCAGCCGCCCCTGCCTTTTGGCTGTGATAAAGTTACGACAACATCGTTGAATTGATGTAAAAGACGCCCGCTCACGGTTACCTATGAGAGTTCATCCATGACGCCCGACTCATCCTACCCCAACTCATGGTATGCCGCATCGGTGTCACCACCGGCGGTGCTGCCAAGTTTACAGGGCGATATAGACACCGACGTGTGCGTTATTGGAGGCGGCTATACTGGTCTATCCACCGCCATTCATTTACGACAATTGGGCTTCGAAGTCACCCTGCTAGAAGCCCATCGTATCGGCTGGGGTGCCTCAGGTCGTAATGGCGGTCACGTCGGTACCGGCCAACGAGCAGATCAGGCAACACTGGAAAAATGGCTGGGACTCGATACCGCTAAAAGTCTGTGGCAGTTAGGGCTCGACGCCGTGCAAACCGTTGAGCACCTTGTTCAGGCATTTGCCATTGACTGCGAATTCGGTCAGGGTGATTTGCATGTCGCGGCAAAATCTGGCCACGCTTCGGCCCTCGCTGAAGAGGTCGATCATTTACAAACGGTTTATCACTATTCACAGATTCAATACTTGTCCAAACAAGCGGTAGGTGAACGAACCTCTGTGCAGGGCTGTTACGGGGGCATGCTTGATCTAGGTGCCCGACACCTGCATCCCCTTAAGTACGCTCTAGGACTAAAGAGAGCCGCTATGGCGCTCGGTGTCGCACTTCACGAGCAGACCCCTGCTATTCGTTACAGCGCTGACTCCCGTACTGTCGTTCATACAGCCAATGGTCGCGTCAAGTCGCGCTTTCTTGTCTTGGCATGCAACGGCTATCTCGGGGACTTGGAACCACGTATTGCTGGCAATATTATGCCCATTAATAATTTTATTGTGGCGACTGAACCCCTCTCTGAAACGCTGCAACGGCAGATTAATCGCGACAAACTCAGCCTTTCGGATTCATTATTCATCATTAATTACTGGAAGCTGTCGGCCGATGGTCGATTGCTCTTTGGGGGCGGTGAGAACTATCGCTCCCGCTTCCCCCATGACATTGGTGCGTTTGTCAGGCCCCATATGCTCAAACGGTATCCCGAACTGGAGCAAACTCGCATCGACTACGGTTGGGGCGGCACACTGGGCATTACCATGAATCGTATGCCCGATTTTGGTCGTATTGGACCGTCAGTGTTTTATGCGCAGGGATTCTCTGGGCACGGCGTGCCAACGGCGACCCTCGCGGGGCATCTCCTCGCTCAGGCCGTTAATGGTGACAGCGAAGACTTCGATCTCATGTCATCGGTACCCACCCATCGCTTCCCAGGGGGAACACTACTGCGCTGGCCAGGACTGGTAGCGGGCATGTTGTTTTACGCCTTGCTCGACAAATTGAGCCGTTAGTGGCGCTGCAATGTTCGGGGTTTTGGAGCGGAGCGGCCTAATGGGGTAGGGAGGCTTCTATACGTCATTCAACACAAGTGGGTCTGCATGAGGGGTTAACGCTAAGGGGTGACTTTAATATTAGCTCACTCATCTTGGAAAGCACCCCGTTGCCAGTGATATAGTGGTGCGAGGCGGCGGATGAGTCCTCATTCGCTCGCAACGACTGTGTGCTTTGATGTAATGGAGATAGATCATGGCAATTATTAGCCTGCGCCAACTGCTCGACCATGCCGCGGAGTACAACTACGGCGTGCCCGCGTTTAACGTCAATAATCTTGAGCAGACCCGAGCTATCATGGAGGCCGCTGACGCCACCGATTCGCCCGTCATCATGCAGGCCAGTGCCGGGGCGCGTAAGTATGCCGGCGCGCCCTTTTTGCGTGCCCTGATGGAAGCAGCGATCAGTGAGTTTCCACACATTCCTGTGGTCATACACCAAGATCACGGCACATCTCCGGCCGTCTGCCAGCGCTCAATCCAATTAGGTTTCAGCTCAGTCATGATGGATGGCTCCTTAGGAGACGACGGCAAAACCCCTATGGATTATGACTACAACGCGCGAGTCACTCGCACCGTCGTGGATATGGCGCACGCCTGTGGTGTGTCCGTAGAGGGTGAAATGGGCTGCTTGGGTTCGTTAGAAACCGGCGAAGCCGGTGAAGAGGACGGCGTTGGTGCTGTCGGTAAACTCACCCATGAGCAGATGCTGACTGACCCCGATGAAGCCGCACAGTTTGTCGCTGATACCAGTGTCGATGCCCTCGCTATCGCCTGTGGCACCAGTCATGGCGCCTATAAGTTTAGCCGCCCGCCCACCGGCGATATCCTCGCGATTGATCGCATCAAAGCCATTCATGCCCGTATTCCCAAAACTCACTTGGTCATGCACGGATCATCTGCGGTGCCACAGGACTGGCTCACCATCATCAACGAGTATGGTGGCGACATTCCAGAAACGTACGGCGTACCCGTTGAGCAAGTGGTCGAAGGGATTAAACACGGTGTTCGTAAAATCAATATCGACACCGATTTGCGTCTGGCATCAACGGGGTCAATTCGCCGCTATTTGGCACAACATCCTGCTGAGTTCGATCCTCGAAAATACTTCAGCGAAAGTCTTAAAGCCATGCGCGACATTTGTATCGAGCGCAATGAATCTTTTGGTACGGCGGGCAATGCCAGCAAAATTAAACCGCAGTGTCTTGCTGATATGCAGATGGCGTACGAAGCAAACCAACTATAGGTAGCCTAACCCAATGACTATGAAATTACCCCATTCTACTACCGTAAGCGCCTCCCAGTCGGCTACACGACTCGCACGCTTTATGGTTATGACTTCATTAGCTCCACTGTTGCTGACAACGGGTGGCTGCGACAGTGAAGGGCCGACCCAAACACTGAGCGTAGAGCCTGTGGTCCAATCTGCCAATCTGAACAGTCGTCCTGATTTAACGACTGCAACGCTGCATGATCTCCAGCAGTCTATGCTAGTGGATGGCTTAACCTCGGAAGCGCTGGTGCGTCATTACCTAGAACGGATCGACAAACTCGATCGGAACGGGCCACAGCTACGCGCGGTGATTAGCTTGAATCCAGACGCGCTTCAATACGCCAAAGCGAGTGATCAACGTCGTCGTCAAGGCGCAACGCTTGGAAACCTTGACGGCATTCCTGTTCTTGTTAAAGATAATATCGAGACCGCGGACCCCATAGCCACAACTGCCGGATCCACAGCGCTCTTAAATAATATCTCGACGGTAGATAGCCCCATCATCGCGAAGCTACGGCAACAAGGCGCTGTCATTCTGGGTAAAACCAATCTCAGTCAATGGGCTAATTTTCGTTCAGATTTTTCTGTCAGTGGTTGGTCCTCGGTCGGAGGGCAGGTGAAGAACCCGCACGTACTTGATCGCTCTCCCTGTGGATCAAGCTCGGGGTCCGGGGTGGCAGTAGCAGCAGGTTTAGCCACGTTGGCTATAGGCACCGAAACAAACGGCTCCATTATTTGCCCATCCAATGTCAATGGCGTCGTCGGCTTTAAGCCGACGTTAGGGTTGCTTCCACAGGCAGGTATTGTACCCATCGCACCCTCCCAAGATACCGCTGGCCCAATGGCGAGGACCGTTGTTGGTGCTGCTCAGCTGCTCGACGCCATGGCAGGCACCACAGACTACTCAAACGCCTTAACAGACGATACCGACCTCAGCGATATTACCGTGGCGGTGCTCCGCTTTGCCCAAGGGGATCACCCAGAGATCATTGCCCGGTTCGATCGCGCCCTAGCTATATTAGCAACGGCTGGCGCCACCTTAGTTGAGGTAGACGAATTCGCACCGACCGACAAAAACCTCAGCAGTCATGAATTGCTAGTCCTTGAAACCGAGTTCAAAACCAGCGTCAATAACTATTTAGCCGCCACACCGGCCACAGTCGCTAGCCGGTCACTCAGCGACCTCATCACATTTAATAATGCCCACGCGCGCACCGAGCTACCGTTATTTGGTCAGGAACAGTTTATTGCCGCCAACCATCAAGCGGGCATGGACGAGGGCGCTTATCTGCTAGCGTTAGCGGCCATAAAGGCAGCGACAGGTTCGGAGGGTATCGATACGCTTTTAAAACAGGCGAAGGCAGACATTCTAGTAGCTCCGTCAGGGCCTATATCACCGCCAAGAGACGCTGTTAATGGCGATGTTTGGCCATCCTGGGTAGGGGTCGGATATCTACCAGCAATAGCCGGATACCCGCATTTAAGTGTTCCGATGGGAACCGTGAAAGGTATCCCCTTGGGCCTTTCATTCATAGCCAGCGCTAACGAAGACAGTCGATTGTTGCGTGTTGGGAACATCTGGCAGCGCCTACATGGACCGGCACCTACACCAACATACCTGAGCAGCGCCAACGATGAGTCTACTATCAAATCAGCCAATGAACCCCAATGACGCAATGCTGAATACCGCATTAAGAGATAGTCGTCGTAGCCGGTTCTGGGTACGCCTCGCTGCGCTAGCGATCCGCAGCAGCAAAAACGCCTAGTCAAACGGTCGGCAATGGCGTCGTCGGAGCTGACAGCATCACCCACTGGGCAAAGCCCCAGACACGACGTCAATCAGCAAAAAAAAAGTCCAGCTCAACGCTGGACTTTTTTTCTGTTTGCCGCTAAAGGTTTACGCCCAAGCGACGAGAACCGCTCACTGGATCAAAAGCGCATACGCACGTTACCGGTCACATAGCGTCCTATCAGGTCATAAACACCGTTGGCACCTAGACTGTTTAGACCATAAGGTGGCTCTTCATCAAACACATTACGTACCGCTACGCTGAACTCGACATTCTCGTTCAAGGTATAGCCGACAAACGCAGTGTGAAGCCAATAGGCGTCAAGCTTGGGGATGTCGTAAAACCGCTCTGGGGCCGAGTTAGACTTGTTGACGCCTGATTGATAGGACGTCTGCCAGTTGAAGCGCCAGTCCTCCAGCATGTAGGTCAGGCCTAAGTTGGCACGCAAATCCGCGTTACCTACGAGACCTTTGACATCGCTGACATCAGTCTCTTCGCCGGTCACAGAGAATAGATCCTCATCAATCACGAACCCACCACCGTTCAGGCTGAACATTCCTGGAACGCTTGGTATATCAAAATTGTAGCTAATGTTGAGCTGGTAAGCTTGAAGCTCACTAAACCCAGCGTTGGTTTGACCGGTCTGGAAAGTGCTTACTTGGAAGGTATTTGGATCACGGCTAAACGACCTGCAGGGAGCAGAGTTCAAATCGCCACTGTCGTAACAGCTGCCCATCAATGTTGACAGACCAAGACTTTCAATAGAATTAGTCAACTCAATGTCCAGATAATCGATGGAGATAACGAAATCATCGATGAACGCGGGTCGGAAAACCAGGCCAACTGAGTACGCTTCAGAGGTTTCATTTTCCAAATTCTGGTTACCACCCGTGAAACCCTGCTGAGATGCATTAACAATGAACGATTCGAAAGTATCCGGATCATAGTTGGCGCCTGATGCTTGTGCTTCAGCCAGACATGTCGCGCGTCGGGTTGCGGGCGAATTACCTGAATCAAGATAGCGCGGATCGCAAGGGTCATTGGCAAATGCAAAGGTCTCTGAGACGGGCAAGAACAGCTCAACAATTGACGGAGCGCGAACAGCCTCGGTGGTGTTGGCACGAAGGGTCAGCTCACCGGCGCGAGGAATGTCAAAGACAATGCGAGCGCCGACGTTCCAGGTCTCGTCTCGACCCGAGTTAGAGTGATCAACCTGTCGGTAAGCACCCTCCAATTCAATAGCTGACAGCACTGGCAGCCATTCAGGATCGATGAGAGGCACAATCGTTTCTACATACCATTCTTCAGTTTCAAAGCCACCACCGAGCGGGGCCAATGCAGCCGTTCTGCCAAGGCCGTTGGCGAGGAAGGCATCTGGACGATAGTCGCCAGTTTCCTTGCGCTTCTCAACACCAAAGCCGAGCTGCAGTTCGCCGCCAGGAAGGTCCATAACCGACCCCGACACGTTGGCCTGGAAAATATTCTGGGTCAACTTGGCGTCTTCGTAAGCCTGTGTAGTGACATAATCAATCACTGCTCGGTCTGTGACAATGCCGAGTACATTTAGCGGGACACAGTCGGGATTGCCACTGGAGCAAACAATTTCACCAGCGCCATTGACCTCGACATCAAGCGCCTCTCGGTAATTGTCCTCAACGAGCTGCGTGTTGTTAGTCGTGCTTTCACTGACTCCGCGATTGTACGAGACATCCCAGCTAATATCGCGACCCGCAAACTCGAACTGGCCCTCGAAACCGGCAATTAGACGAACGGTGTCCGTCTCACCACCAGTCTTCCCGCTCTGGGCTAAATCGTCCATAGCTTTCTGAAGGTAGATGAAGTCGCCAGCGCCCGCTGCTACGAGCAACGCGCGATCGGCTGGATCAATGTAAGGGTTGTCTATGGGGATGGGTAATGAAGTCGATTCTCCCCCAAAAAGTGCCGATTGATAAAAAGGCTGCGAGTTGGGATCGGAAGACTTGCCCCGATAAATGTTGGCTTCCCAGAAGGCAGAAATATTATCAGTGATGTCGTAATGGCCAAATACGTTGATTAGGTGCCGCTCAATGGGCGCACGGATTGATCCATAGTCTTGGAGTAGTAGACCCTCGCCTCCCTCAAAGGTAATCGCATTACCTGTAGGTAGTCCCAGATCAAAATCTCTAAGGCGGCCGCTCTCGTCAAAAGTCAGCGGCTTGCCTGTGGTGGGATTCTCAAAGTACCCCAAGCCAAACGCAAACAGCACTGGGCCGGGATTGATTCCCGGAACACCCGAGCGGGTCACGATGGGAATAGACCGACCGGGCGCGTAGTACTTTGCTGTTCCCGTAGAAGGATCATCCGCATCATAATTGGGATTGTCGAAATCGTAGTAGTAATCCCGCGTGTACTGACGGTCGTTATATACAACGGCATCAGTTTTGTTGTACTCATAACCGAAAGCCATGTTGCCGCGGCCCTCAGCAAAATTGAAGCCGGCAGTAATGCCCACTCGATTCTCCCATGCGTCTCCCTCATCAGCAGCCGCACCGGATGCAATATCTATCTCGAAGCCTTCGAAATCGCGCTTCATTTGTACGTTAATCGTACCCGCAATGGCATCTGATCCGTAGACAGGTGCGCCGCCAATTGAAATCACTTCAACCCGGTCAATGAGGGACGTCGGAATGGTGTTGAGGTCGACCTGCGAGCCACCTGTAGCGCCAAATGCTGTAGGGGCGTTTCCTGATACCGTCCGGCGGCCATTGATCAGCGTTAGCGTCCGCTGGGTGCCCAAGTTGTAGAGGTTTGCAAAGGTTTGTCCAACGTTTCGATCACCATTACCACTCGAGTCAGCTAGGCTCGTTCCGGTCAGTGCCATCTGTGGCAACGCCAAGATGGCCTCAGAGGTATTGTTGAAGCCGTTATTAAGGATAAAATCCGAATCGAAACTGGTAGACGGCTGCGTCGTGTCAAAGCTGGTCCGCTTTAGGCGGGTACCCGTAACAATCACCGATTCCATCACCAAAGCGTCTTCTTTTTCTTCCTCGGCGGTGTCTGCCTGTTAGGCAACGGCTATACTAGCCAGCATCGAGGTGGCCAGGGCTGTCGCCACCGCCCGAGTTAATTTACGTAGGTTGAGCAGCATGAGGATCTCCTATGCGTTATTTTTAGGTCACGTGTTTCGTGGACACCGCAGCAACAGCAGGCTGGGCTGTCTATGGTACATTATTTTTGTAATCACGTTACATCGTAAAGGTTTTTGCTAGTCAGAGGGCAGAGCTACACCGCCAAATAGTGAATAATTTACAGTAATTTACGGGAACTTACGCCCGGCACCCGCTCGAATGCGCCTTTAGCCCATAAATGTTGTTTGCAGCTGGCCATGAGGGCGTCACAATAACACGCTCGCTACCTTCACACATTCGAGCGATTTACTTGGCGGCCCTCCACTATCGATTTTATCCATTGTTTAGGCGAGGCACGGTGAATCAGGTGAATTTTGGGTAGTTTGCTATACCTTTAGTGCACCCGTTGTCAGCAGGTGACTATAAAATAGCGCCCCATGGGTAGGCGAGATAGGGCACGTTTCTGCCGCTTAAAAACAGCACGCAGGCTTAAGGATTTCAATGAGGGTAAAGACATGGTGGGACGCGTAACAAAATAAATTTGTCCATAGCTGCAGCTTTATCATGGACAGCAGGACTGAGCTTGCAGTCAGCCTGCTGATTCTGGCCGATGAAATTAGTCACCCCTTGGTCCCTTTGCACGCATCAATTGTTTGTATTTAGCAACGAACGGAATAGGTTATGAAACCCAGCGCTAAACCCGCCAACCCACATTTTTCATCGGGCCCTTGTAGTAAACGACCCGGGTACGATGTGACGTCACTAAGAACCGAGAGTTTAGGTCGATCACATCGGTCAGGGATTGGGAAAAAAACCCTTCAACTTGCCATTGATAAAACGCGCCAGCTACTGGGCGTTCCCGAAGAGTATAAAATTGGTATCGTTCCGGCATCAGATACCGGTGCGGTTGAGATGGCAATGTGGTCTCTGTTGGGCCCCAAACCGGTCGACGTGCTGTCTTGGGAATCTTTTGGCGGGGATTGGGCGTCCGATATTAAAACCCAACTCAAACTGGATAATATTCACCATCTCAACGCCGCCTATGGTGCGCTACCACATTTGGCCGCCGCTCACCCAGACCATGACATTGTCTTTACTTGGAACGGCACGACCAGCGGCGTGAAAGTACCTCACGCTGACTGGATATCCGACGACCGTTCAGGCCTGACGATTTGCGATGCGACCTCAGCAGTGTTTGCGATGGACATTCCCTGGCGCAAGCTGGATGTCGTCACCTTTAGCTGGCAAAAAGTGTTGGGCGGTGAGGGTGCCCACGGCATGTTGATATTGAGTCCACGTGCGGTTGAGCGCCTAGAATCCTATACACCCGCGTGGCCCTTACCGAAGATCTTCCGCCTGACCAAGGCGGGCAAGCTCATAGAAGGAATTTTCCGAGGTGAAACTATTAACACCCCATCAATGCTTTGTGTCGCGGACTATCTAGACACCCTGCACTGGGTCGAGGGTATCGGAGGATTAACAGCATGTATAAAACGATCTGAAGCCAATTTAGCGGCAGTCGCCGACTACGTAGCGCAACACGACTGGCTACAATTCTTGGCTCAAGATTCAGCGACTATTTCAAGTACCAGCATCTGCCTTACGATGGATGCAAGTCCGGAACACGTAAAAGCCATCGTTGCTCTATTGGCAGACGAAAAAGTCGGCTTTGACATTGGCGCCTATCGAGATGCGCCCGCCGGTCTGCGCATTTGGGGTGGTGCCACGGTGGATTCGGCTGACACTGCCTTACTCATGCAATGGATTGGCTGGGCCTACAGTCACGTCAAACAATCACACTAAGGGATTCACACCATGTTTTATATTCGGACCTACAACAAAATTTCATCGCGAGGCTTATCGGGCTTTCCCTCAGATTTCTATCAGGTATCTGAACAGGAAAATCTGCCCCATGGCATTGTACTTCGAAGCCAGAAGCTGCACGACACGCCCCTACCCGAGTCAGTCCTTGGCATAGCGCGCGCCGGCGCCGGAACCAATAACATTCCTGTCGCTGACTTCACCGCCAAAGGCGTCGTCGTCTTTAACACTCCGGGAGCAAACGCCAATGCAGTCAAGGAGTTGGCCCTTGCAGGTCTGCTTTTAGGTTCTCGGGGCATCCTACAGGGTCGCGACTACGTGAACACCCTAACGGCTATGACAGATTCCAAGGAGATGGCGACACTCTTAGAACAACAAAAAAAACATTACGCCGGTAGCGAGCTAACAGGCAAAACACTGGGCCTCGTTGGTCTTGGTGCCATAGGTTCTCTCGTCGCCGACTTGGCACTGGCACTGGGGATGGAAGTCATGGGTTACGACCCCGCGCTCTCTATTGATGGCGCTTGGCGCCTTTCGTCCCGCATAAAGCGGATGGAAAGCCTTAATGAATTACTGACACGAGTCGATTACCTCACGCTCCATGTGCCCGCCATAGCGGCCACCCAAGACCTGATCAATGAAGAAAACTTGAAGCTGATGAAGTCAACCGCGTGCCTTCTTAATTTTGCTCGCGCATCGATCGTCGATTCTAAAGCGGTGGTTAAAGCTTTGGATGCAGGGGCGCTCGGACAATACATCTGTGACTTTCCTGAGCCCTGGCTGGTTAACCATAAGAAGGTCATCGCCGTGCCGCACATTGGCGCTAGCACGACCGAAGCGGAAGAAAATTGCGCGATTATGGCAGTTGCACAACTGCGAGATTTTTTCGAACACGGTAACATCACCAATTCGGTCAATTTTCCCACGACTGAACTCGCGCGCGGGCACGCAGATACGCACGCTCGATTGACCTTTACTAACCGCAATGAGCCCGGCGTCCTTGGCGAGGTACTATCCATATTTGCGGCGAACAACGTCAATATTGTCGACATGGTTAATAAAAGCCGCGATGACATTGCGTACAACATTCTCGATATCAGTGAACAGCCCAATCAAGACATGCTCACTGCCATGAAAGCAATTTCCTCGGTATTAAATGTGCGGCTGTTGTGAATCGACACGTTTGATGCTGGGAAGCTAATAGCCATCCCCCTGCGGTCCTATGTATTCTAGGGAGGTTGCCAAGTAGAAATAGGCGGGGCCATGGGTCAGCCTTCTGCAGTCCGTCAACCCGGAGCCAACAGCGGTAATCGAGGATGTTGCATCTTTAACCAACCGCTATGACGAAGAATATGACCACACGACTTAATGACTTTCGCAAACAATTGTCGCAGCTGTTAGGTGAGCAGCGTTTTCTGACGGATGACCGCTCGCGCCACCATTACGGCAGGGACTGGACGCGTTTTGCGACCCCCAACCCTTGCGCAGTAGCGCTACCGGAAACGATCGCTGAAGTTCAGGCAATTGTACGCAAGGCTCGGACAGCAGGTGTCGCGATTGTTCCTTCAGGCGGGCGAACCGGTCTTAGCGGTGGCGCCATGGCGAGCAATGGCGAGCTCGTCATTGCGCTAGATCGAATGAATAAAGTACTGGAGTTCAATACCATAGACCGGAGTCTGCGCTGCCAAGCTGGCACCATTACTAAGCTGATTCAAACCATTGCCGTCGATCATCAGCTTATTTATCCGGTGGATTTTGCGTCCAGCGGGTCAAGTCAAATAGGCGGCAACATCGCCACCAATGCGGGGGGCATCCAAGTCATTCGCTACGGCATGACCCGGGACTGGGTAAGCGGGCTCAAAGTGGTGACCGGAACAGGCGATGTACTGGATCTAAATCGGGGCTTGATAAAAAATAATACGGGCTTCGATTTGCGCCATTTGATAGCGGGATCAGAGGGCACCCTAGGCATCATTGTTGAGGCGACGCTGCAACTCACCAAGCCGCCTATTAACCCCCGAGTTATTGTCCTTGGTCTGCCATCGATGGATGCGGTTATGGCAGTCTTGCAGGCATTTCGAGCCCAGATCCCGCTGTTAGCCTATGAATTTTTCTCTGAACTGGCGCTCAATAAGGTCATCGAACACCAAGAGTTACAGCGGCCTTTCGCGGCCGTGACCCCTTTTTATGCCCTGCTCGAGTACGAGCATTTAGGGGAGGCCACCGATGACGCGATTATGGCCATTGTCGATTACTGCATGACTGAGCGCTGGGTGGAGGATGCCGTTGTTAGCCAAAATGAGAGTCAACGAAGGAGCCTATGGCGTCTGCGCGAGGACATCTCAGACACTATCGCGCGCTGGACACCCTACAAAAATGATATTGCGACGACCATTGCACAGGTGCCCGGGTTTCTTGCGCAAGTGGACGGGATTGTTGCGGCACGTTATTCGGACCTGGAAGTGATTTGGTATGGGCATATTGGCGACGGCAACCTCCATCTCAATATCTTGAAACCCGACTCCGTTCCAGTGGCCGATTTTCAAGCCCGCTGCAAAGCAGTGAGCGCTGATATTTTTTCTGTCATTAAGGCGATGGGGGGCTCCATCTCTGCTGAGCACGGCGTCGGTCTACTGAAGAAGGATTTTTTAGGTTATAGCCGAACCATCGAGGAAATTGCCATCATGAAAGGCATCAAATCCGTGTTTGATCCGGACAATATCATGAACCCGGGAAAGATCTTCGATACTTAGGCAACCGCGGGGAATAAGATCGAGCAAAGGGTGTCTGGGCGACATCCTTTTATTTGCTGACTACCGCGAGGATAAGTAAGACCCATGTCTATTCGCCAGCCGTGAGTGTGCGAACGCCTTCCGCGGTGCCGAGTAACAGAACATCCGCAGGACGCAAAGCGAATAAACCATTGCTCACAACGCCGGCAATATGATCGATTTGCTCTTCTACTTTCATGGCTTGCGCAATCTCCATGCCATAGACGTCAAGGATGATATTACCGTTGTCTGTGACGACGCCCTCGCGCCATACGGGCTGCCCGCCCAAACGCACTAATGTCCGTGCAACATAACTGCGCGCCATGGGAATCACCTCAACAGGTAGCGGAAAGCTACCCAATGTGCCCACCAGCTTGCTCTCGTCCGCAATACAAATAAACTGCTGCGCGGCTGCAGCGACAATCTTCTCTCGAGTAAGCGCTGCGCCGCCACCCTTGATGAGCTGAAGGTGCTGGTTAGCCTCATCTGCCCCGTCGACGTACGCATCGAGACCGCCGACACTGTTCAAATCTGCAACCGGTAGGCCGAGACTTTTCAACAGGTCTGCTGAGCGCTCTGAGCTAGCAACCGTCACATCTATACGGCCCCTGAGCGCTACTAATTGGCGAATAAAACACTCCGCAGTGCTACCGGTGCCAATTCCCAAGATCATTTGGTCGTTATCAATGGCCGCCACTCGCTCGACAGCGGCACCCGCGACCAGCTCTTTTAACGCCTGTTGATCCATAGTGAGACTCCTTATATTCGGCTGTCAATCCATCCTCGACCGTTGTACTAGGCGGCACAACCACGGTCAGCATACATCGATTCCTCCATCAGGGGACCTACCCGGGACAAGATGATCAATAAAGCGTCTAAGCATTCATCAAAAAATTTTGATAAATCAATTTGGCGCTGTTAAGGTGCCGCCATGAAAGCTGCTATACGCCATTTACACCCCTCTGGCGAGGGCGACCCGGGGGCTTACCGATCCACGCTTGCCATGTTGCTAAAAGCGTTAGGGGACCCATTGCGACTGCAGATCGTCCGACTATTGAAGGAGGACTCGCTCAGCGTGTCGGAACTCTGCGACGTATTCGAGGCGCGTCAAAGCGCCTTAAGTCATCACCTTAAAGTGTTAGTTGACGCCGGCGTTCTGGTGCGAAGAAGAGAAGGAACGGCGGGCTTCTATCGACGTGGTCTGGCCAGTGGGGCACACAAAATGCTGTTGGAAGCACTGTTTAACAGCGTCGACTGCGAAGCCCTTGGCGCTGCTGTCAACCATGGCTTAATGCGGGTCCAGCAACAGCGAGAACAGAATTCCCTCGCTTTTTTTAGGCACAACAGCTTGCGATTTAGGGAACAACAAGATCTCATCGCGTCCTGGGATGACTATGCCCAAGCGACACTGCATTTACTGGACTACTGTGAGCATTCACCGTCGCTAGCCGTGCTCGAGATTGGCGCCGGTGACGGTCGCTTGTTACCGCTGCTCGCTACCCGCGCCCAGCAAGTAACGGCCCTGGATAACGCACCCGAAATGCTGGCTGCAGCGCGCTCAACAGCGGGGCATTTGCCCAATGTTGAATTTTGTCTCGGAGACACAACGGCATTGGCAACACGACCGGAACGCTTCGGTGCGGTCGTTATTAATATGGTGCTTCACCATACGCCCAATCCCCATGCTGTGATCAAGCACGCGGCGGCGAGTTTAGTGCCCGGCGGTGCACTCTTGATCAGCGAGCTGGTCGCCCACGATCAAGCCTGGGCGAGGGAGCACTGTGGCGACTTGTGGCTGGGCTTTGAGCCCGAGCAAATCACCCGCTGGGGACGACAGGCGGGCTTAGAGAACCACGCTGAACTATTTATAACCCAACGCAATGGATTCCAAATACAGGTTCGCTTATTGACGCGAACCATAGGCAAAAAGGGACATTAACTATGAGCGAGTACTCACTATTTACCTCTGAGTCAGTATCAGAAGGCCACCCGGACAAAATGGCGGATCAGATCTCCGATGCCGTGTTAGATGCCATCATCAAAGAAGACCCCAACGGTCGGGTCGCCGTAGAGACGCTCGTCAAAACGGGTATGGTCGTCATCGCGGGGGAGGTGACAACCTCCACCTACGTCGATTTGGAGGCGGTGGTCAGAGAGGTGGTCAAGGATATTGGCTATACCAGCTCAGATGTCGGCTTCGACGGAGCCTCCTGTGCGGTCTTAAATGCCATTGGCCAGCAATCAAGTGACATCGCTATGGGTGTGGATGAGGGCAATGACAAAGCCTTGGGCGCCGGGGATCAGGGCCTCATGTTTGGCTACGCCAGTAATGAAACGCCGGTGCTCATGCCCGCACCCATCTACTACGCTCATCGACTGGTAGAAAAGCAGGCCGAGCTGCGCAAGGCGGGGACACTGCCTTGGTTACGACCCGATGCAAAGAGTCAGTTGAGCCTTCGCTATGATGAGCAGGGAAAACCCCAGGCCATTGACGCCATCGTTCTATCAACACAGCACGATCCAGACGTCTCTCAAGCAGATCTCCACGAAGCAATAAGAGAATACGTCATTAAACCGGTTCTTCCCGCCGAATGGCTGCACAGCGGAACTCGTTACCATATTAATCCGACTGGCCAGTTCATTATTGGTGGCCCCGTGGGCGACTGCGGCCTGACGGGTCGCAAGATCATTGTTGACACTTACGGCGGCATGGCTCGGCATGGCGGCGGTGCGTTCTCGGGTAAAGATCCCTCGAAAGTCGACCGCTCGGCGGCCTATGCGGCGCGCTATGTGGCTAAAAACATCGTTGCCGCTGGGCTCGCTGAGCGCTGCGAGATACAAGTCTCTTATGCCATTGGTGTTGCCGAACCGACGTCAATATCGCTTAATTCCTTTGGCACAGGCATTGTCCCCGATAGCCAAATTATTGCGTTAGTCAGAGAGCACTTTGATTTAACCCCACAAGGCATTATCACCATGCTTGACCTAAAACGGCCCATCTACCGTAAGACAGCGAGTTATGGCCATTTTGGTCGTGAAGACCAAGGTTTCTCTTGGGAAAAAACCGATAAATCTGCGCTTCTACACGCTCACGTGTAGTCAGCGACACCCCCTTTACCGTTATAAGCCCGCGCCGCCGCGGGCATTAGGAGCTCAGCATGAATACCAGCGTTAATCTCGATACGTTTACTGACTATAAGGTCGCCGACGTCAACCTTGCAGCGTGGGGTCGAAAGGAACTGGATATCGCTGAGAGCGAAATGCCAGCGCTGATTGCGCTGCGCGAACAGTTTCGTGATGAACAACCACTGGCCGGCGCCAAAATTCTCGGCTGTATTCACATGACCATCCAAACCGCGGTGCTCATTGAAACCCTCACTGAATTAGGGGCTCAAGTGCGCTGGTCCTCCTGTAATATTTTCTCTACCCAGGATCACGCGGCGGCCGCCATTGCTGCCGCTGGTGTCCCCGTTTTTGCTTGGAAGGGCGAGACCGAAGAAGAGTATGAATGGTGCATTGAGCAGACGATCCTTAAAGAGGGTAAGCCTTGGGACGCCAATATGATTTTAGATGATGGTGGCGACCTGACTGGCATGCTGCATGACAAATACCCAGCAATGCTCGAGAAAATACACGGTATTACCGAGGAGACGACGACCGGTGTGCACCGGCTCTACGAGATGGTCGCAAAAGGTGAGCTGAAAGTGCCTGCCATTAACGTCAATGATGCGGTTACCAAGTCTAAAAACGATAACAAGTACGGTTGTCGTCACAGCCTAAATGATGCCATTAAGCGTGGTCTTGATCATTTGCTCGCGGGTAAGCGGGCACTCGTCATTGGCTATGGCGATGTCGGCAAGGGGTCGGCACAGTCATTGCGCCAAGAGGGCATGATCGTGCGTATTACCGAATGTGACCCCATTTGTGCCATGCAAGCGTGTATGGATGGCTTTGAGGTCGTATCTACCTTTATCGATGGTGTCAATGACGGTACTGACAGCGCTGTCGACCGGGCGTTATTGAGCACAACCGATCTGCTTGTGACCACTACGGGTAACGTCAATGTCTGTAACGCAGCCATGCTGCGCGCCCTTAAATCAGGCGCGGTCGTCTGTAACATTGGCCATTTTGATAACGAAATTGATACCGCTTACATGCGCACACATTGGCAATGGGAAGAGGTGAAACCGCAAGTCCACAAGATTGTCAGAGATGCCGCGACCAATGATCACCTGCTGCTGTTATCAGAGGGTCGCTTGGTCAACTTAGGTAATGCCACCGGTCACCCATCGCGGATTATGGATGGCTCCTTTGCCAATCAAGTCTTCGCACAAATCCATCTCTACGGTCAGCGTTTTGCCGACTTACCGGCGGAGCAGAAGGCCGCTGCAGTGACCGTTGAGGTACTACCTAAGCAGCTGGATGAGCAAGTCGCCGCGTTAATGGTGAAAGGCTTTGGAGGCGTCATAACGCAATTAACCAGTGACCAAGCCAACTATATTGGCGTCAGCGTGGATGGGCCGTTTAAGACCGATAGCTATAAATACTAAGCGGACTGGACACGTTAATGACGCCGTTGGTCGCCGGTCACTCAGGCGTGTGTGACCCGATCAAGACTCCGTTGGCAAAGGTTGACCTTTCTAGCGCTTCGGGATTCCTGTGCCACTAACAGGTAGACTCGGCCCAAGCAACGACACTTGAGGATGAGTTGTGCGCACCATTCGACTCCACACACAACAACCGCTGGTGAGCGGCGGCAGCGTCAGCCTAGAGGAGGGTCCTGCGAGCCACCTCAGTCGGGTATTGCGCGCTAACGTGGGCGATAAAGTGACGCTTTTCAATGGCGGTGGCATTGACTGGGCCTGTACGGTGACGTCCATCGGCAAGCGCGAAACGCTGATGGCCATTGGCGAGGGCACCGCTGTCACTAACGAAGCGCCTCTAGTTACGCATCTAGGGCTATGTATGAGTAAAGGTGAGCGATTTGACTGGGCCATTCAAAAAGCCACTGAGCTAGGTGTCAGTCTAATCACCCCCCTCACGAGCGAGCGCGTCGATGTTAAATGGCCGACCGATCGGCGAGAAAAAAAGCAGCGTCACTGGCAGCAGATCATCATTAGTGCTTGCGAACAGTGTGGTCGAGCCGTAGTACCGACAATAGAGGCTCTCGCGCCACTGACCAGCTGGGTAGCGGCGGCTGAGGCAGACTGCAAACTGGTACTTGATCACCGGCGCGCCAGCCCACTGCCAGACAAAGCACCCAGCAGCGTGGCGCTTTTGGTTGGACCTGAAGGCGGGTTAACCGACGCTGAGATTGGCTGCGCGGTGCAATCGGGCTTTCAAGCGCTGCAACTTGGGCCGCGAGTGATGCGGACAGAAACCGCGCCTATTGCTGCCTTGGCGGTCATAGGGTCACGCTGGGGCGATGTGTAAGGACCACTATTGAGCTGAAGCCGGCGATGGTGGGGCTTGCCAATCTGCCCAGGCCCACTCCAACCACATAGCTGCGCCGTTCAAAAAGTGCGAGGTCCGCGGTGAGTGAACCGTCTCAAACGAGTGCTGCGCGCCGGGCAACTCAGCATAAACAACCGAGCGAGCGCCGACTGCACTCAAATCTGCGACAAAACGGCGCGCCTCCTCTACCCACACCAGCGAGTCATTGACCCCCTGAATCACAAAGAAGGGTGGCGCGTCGGCGCTGACCCAAGTAATGGGGGAAGCGGTATTGTAAACATCCGGCGCCGCTTCTTTGGTCGCTTTAAACACGCGCGTAAGGATCGGGTTATCAATCGCCGTACGGTGGCGGATAACATAACGGTCGCAGAGATCGTATGCCCCATAGAGCGGCATAGCCGCCTGAACGCGAGTATCCGCTAACTCGAACCCGGGCTGCCAAGGCGCATAATTCCCGGACAAAGCCGCAAGACTTGCCAAGTGCCCCCCCGCTGACCCACCGGTGACCGCTATGAAGTCGGGGTTTCCACCCCATTCAGCAATGTGCTCCCGTACCCAAGCAATCGCTTTTTTCACATCGATAATATGATCGGGGAAAGTCGCCAGGGGCGACAAACGATAATTAATCGACACACAGACCCACCCCAAACCCGCCATGTGATGCAACAGCGGCAACGCCTGCTCAGCCTTATGCCCTAAAAGCCAGGCACCGCCGTGAATTTGCAGGAGAACAGGTCGGTGCAGGCCATCCATTACCGGTGTATAAATGTCCAGAAGCTGTCGCTTACCCCCGGTGTCATACGGGATGTTAGCCGTGACCCGGACGCCATGTCGTTTGAACGAAAAGGGATGTGACCATTCTTTCGAGTCGATGTGCCGACTGAGGGAGCGCCAGCGGTTGAGCGGAATAGTGCGCTCAAAGCCATCACCCAACCCGGTATTGAGGGCTCTCTCAATGATCTTCCCGGTATCGAAATGATGGTTTAGCACTGGCAACAACGACAACGATGATAGCCCGATTAACAAGGCTCCCCACTGGAATGCTGCTGTCGTGGTATCGCCCAACACCACACCGACTACCAATAAAGCCAGTTGACTGACCAGTAACCAGGGCGCCAGCTCTGTCGCGGCCAGAGACACCAAAAACCACAGTGGTACCCACCAACCCAGGGATCGACCCCGAAAGAGGGCCGTCACCGTTGCTATGGTCATTATTAGGGCTAAACCTAGAAAAATTCCCTCAAACATGGCTTTTAGCCCTCAAGATGTTGCGTGTTGGCGGTGCGCCTCGTAAGTTAGCGCTCTGTTATTGCACAGGAGCAGCTTATGAGTCGCAACATTGGCGTCGTCATGGACCCCATAGAGTCCATTAACTACAAAAAGGATACAACGCTTGCTTTGCTTTGGGCAGCACAAGATCGAGGTTGGTCATTATTTTACATGCAGCAACAGGATCTCTACCTCGATGCCGGTATAGCTCGGGGCAGTATGCAGCCGTTAGTGGTACGCGAAGATCCCGATAATTACTACAGCGTTGGTGCCGCCGAAGATCGAGATTTGCGAGACCTTGACGTTATTTTTATGCGCAAGGATCCGCCCTTTGATATGGAGTTTGTCTACACCACCCAGCTACTAGAGAATGCTGAGCAACGGGGCAGCCTTGTCGTGAATCGCTGCGCCAGTCTCCGCGACTGCAACGAAAAATTGTTTGCCACACAATTTCCACAATGCTGCCCCACACTTGTGGTCAGTCGAGATATACAGCGATTACGGGATTTTCATCGCGCGCAGGGTGATGTGATTTTTAAACCCCTCGATGGTATGGGTGGCAGCTCCATTTTTCGCGTAAAAGAAAACGACGCGAACGTCAGCGTTATCTTAGAAACCCTGACCCAGCAGGGTAAACAAACCATTATGGGTCAAATCTACCTGCCCGACATCAGTGCCGGTGACAAACGTATTTTGATGGTTAATGGAGAGGCGGTACCCTACTGTTTGGCCCGCGTACCATTAGCCGGGGAAAATCGGGGCAATTTAGCCGCCGGCGGTACGGGTCGCGTGCAGCCGCTGTCTGATCGGGATCACTGGATTGCTGCGCAAATCGGGCCCACCCTGAGAGAAAAGGGCTTGTGGTTTGTTGGTCTGGACGTTATTGGTGACTATCTCACCGAAATCAACGTCACCAGTCCCACGTGTTTGCGGGAAATCGAACGTGAACAGGCGCCCAAGATTGCCCATCAACTCATGGACTGCATTGACGTCCAAATCAACAGCCGATAAACCCATGAAATCGATCGTTGAGGAGCTACAGCAACCTATCACTCCAGCATTTATGGTCGCTGTAATCCTTCACGCTGGACTGTTATTAGCGGTGGGGTTCTCCATTGAGTTACCCGATCATCCCTTGAAAACGGTGGCCGTTACCTTTGCGCTTAAGCCCTCAATGATCGCGCCGGAAAAAGCACGACACGTAGCCGCAGATGATCAATTAGGAACCGAAGAGGCGGGAGATCAGGACACGCAAACCCGCTTAGTCATGCAGACGTCGCTGACCGTTTCTCAAGAATTGTATGCCAGTGATGGTGACATCCCCTCAAACGTAGCTACTAACAGACCACTGGAAAAACAAATCAAAGAGTTACAAGAGCACTTATCTTCCCTATCCGATAGTCATCATAGTAACAGCAGTCGGGTGGGCGCCGTTGCTGCGCGCCGCAGTTTGGACGCCAATTACTTGGTTCGCTGGCGCGGGCGTGTGGAGCAGGTAGGCAATGCGCTCTACCGAGGTGAGCCACCGGCGGGAGATGGGGATGTTCGATTGCTGGTAACCGTACTCGCCGATGGCACCTTAGAAAATATCCGTATTCTCGAATCCTCGGGCAATAGCGAGCTAGATAGAGCGGCACAGGATACCGTGGTACTGGCGGCGCCATTTCCCCGCTTTTCTACCGCATTGGCTCAGCGTACCCCGCGCCTGGAAATTGTTCGAACATGGCAATTTCGCACCCAACCGGTAAGCTCTGAATAATAGACCCTGTCTGGATACCCTGTGACCCACCCAATGCCTACCACTGCAGATTCACTCAGACACCACTTATTAGTGGCAACCCCGGCACTGAATACCGGCTTCTTCGCCCAAACAGTCACCTATATTTTTGAACACAATAATGCTGGCGCGATGGGTATCGTTATCAATCGACCGGCGAATTTGACGCTGAAGGCGGTGCTCAGCCACCTCAAACTTGATTGCCAAGAAGCCTTCGCACAACAACCTATTTTCGCGGGTGGCCCAGTGCAAACCGAACATGGTTTCGTATTACACCAGGGTGCGGGTCACTGGGAACGTAGCGAATGGATTGGTGATGATATTTGGCTGACCACATCTAAGGATATACTAGCTGCCATGGGTGTGGGTCGCGGCCCGACAGCCACTTGCATCGCGTTGGGCTATGCTGGCTGGGGAGCGGGACAGCTGGAGCAAGAACTCATAGACACTAGTTGGCTGACGACGAGGGCAGACACAAACATCTTATTCGACGTGCCCGCCGGGCAATGTTTAGCGGCGGCTGGGAACAAAATGGGTATCGATATTCATCTACTATCACAGACCGTAGGCCATGCATGAAAACGTCGGGTAGAGTCTTGGCTTTTGACTGGGGCCTACGCAACATTGGGGTCGCAGTAGGTAACCGTATTCTCGGTACCTGTGAGCCGCTGACTATTATTCCCGCTCAGAACGGTAGTCCAGACTGGGGGGCAGTGGAACAATTACTGACCGAATGGCAACCGGAGATTCTTGTTGTTGGAGAGCCACTAAACATGGACGGTAGCGAGGCTGACATTACCCCAAGAGCGCGCAGGTTCAGTCGTCAATTAGAGGGGCGTTTTACTATTCCAGTGGTGCTAGTCGATGAGAGGCTAAGCTCTCACGAAGCAAAAAGTGCAGCAAAAGCGCGAGGGCACAAAGGCGATTATAGTCGCCAGCCGATAGACGCACAGGCCGCTGAGGTGATCTTGCGCTCGTGGCTAACGGCCATCCCGCGTTAGCGCTTCAAGCTTAATTTAACCCTAGGTGCACGTTTTTATAGCGTGTCGCCGCCACCCTGCTCACCCCTTAAACAATGGCATCGGGTTGACGGGCTTTTTCACGGGCAGCTTCAAGGGTCACTAATTTTTTCTCCACCAAAGACTGCAGCGACTGGTCGATGGTCTGCATACCTATAGCTTGCCCCGTTTGAATCGCCGAATACATTTGCGCGACCTTATCCTCTCTGATTAAGTTACGGATAGCCGGCGTACCTCGCATAATTTCATGCGCTGCCACCCGGCCGCCGCTGCGTCGTTTGAGTAGCGTTTGAGAAATGACGCCCTGTAGCGATTCGGAGAGCATTGAGCGAACCATCGCTTTCTCTGCGGCGGGAAATACATCGATAATCCGGTCAACGGTTTTTGCGGCAGATGTGGTGTGCAGAGTACCAAACACCAAATGCCCGGTTTCTGCTGCGGTAAGCGCGAGACGAATAGTTTCTAAATCGCGCATCTCCCCCACCAATATGATGTCTGGGTCTTCTCGCAGTGCGGAACGCAACGCCTCAGAAAAACCCAAGGTATCCCGATGGACTTCCCGCTGGTTGACGAGGCAGCGTTTAGACTCATGAACAAATTCAATAGGGTCCTCGATGGTCAAAATATGGTCGTAGCGATTATCGTTGATGTAATCAATCATCGCCGCCAGCGTCGTTGATTTACCGGAGCCCGTTGGCCCCGTCACCAACACCAAACCGCGAGGCAGGGAGGAGACATCGCGAAACACCTGCCCAAGTCCCAGATCATCCATGGTCAAGACCTTGGAAGGAATCGTCCTAAATACTGCGCCGGGACCACGGTTCTGATTGAAGACGTTAACCCTGAAGCGGGCCACGCCGGGCACTTCAAAAGAAAAATCATTTTCTAAAAATTCTTCGAAGTCCTTGCGCTGCTTGTCGGTCATGATGTCATAGATAAGCTCGTGTACCTGTGGGCCATCCAGTGGTGGTACATTGATTCGCCGCACCTCGCCATCCACACGGATCATCGGCGGCAGGCCTGCTGACAGGTGTAGATCTGATGCGCCCTGCTTGGCACTGAAGGCGAGAAGTTCAGTAATATCCATTGAAGAGCCCTTCCTTATTTAATCGGCACAACATAACCGCAAACTGCACAGCTTTGGGTATCATGGCAGCATGGAAAGCATAAATGTAGCCTCAAATTTAGCTGCCGTCACGAAGCGTATTCAAACGGCGGCCTATCAAGCTCAGCGCGAACCCTCTTCAGTGGCCTTACTGGCAGTCAGCAAGACCAAAACACTGGCCCTGATTGCGGAAGCTGTGGCAGCCGGTCAGCGCCGCTTTGGTGAAAATTATGCCCAGGAGGCCGCTGAAAAAGCCAAGACGCTGCATCATTTGAACCTCGAGTGGCATTTTCTTGGCCCTGTCCAGTCCAACAAAACGCAGCTATTAGCCACCTATATGGATTGGATCCATACCATTGATAGAGAAAAAATTGCCCTACGGCTGAATAAACAGCGTCCTGATCATTTAGCACCTCTGAATATTTGTTTGCAGGTCAATATTTCAGGGGAGGCAAGCAAAGCAGGCCTGAATCCCAAGGACATCCTGGCGCTGGCAGACAGTGTTGCCTTGCTACCCAATCTTCGCCTGAGGGGTTTAATGGCTATACCAGCGCCCGCTGACGGCCTTGCGGCTCAACGCGCGCCCCTGCGTGCGCTACAAGCAGTGTGGAAGACGGTTAAAACGGCGCACCCTCATCTGGACACGCTGTCAATGGGTATGTCAGCAGACTTAGAGGCAGCGGTACTCGAGGGCGCCACCATTGTGCGCGTCGGCACTGATATTTTTGGCGCACGTTAATCGGCGCACTAACGCTCAGCCACGTTATACTCAAGACAGCGAATAACCCGACAGCGGAGCTCACAGTGGCCAGTGAAGAACAACCAAAGAAAATCGCTTTTGTCGGTGCGGGCAATATGGCGAGCGCCATCATCAGAGGTTTACTAGACACAGGGTTTTCACCGGCGTCGATCGCCGCTGCGGATCCTTCGGCTGCGGCAAGGACTGCCTTGCAATCGCTCAATATGACTGCGCTCTACGAGCAACCCCAAGACGCCGTCGCTAACGCTGAGCTGGTGGTACTCGCGGTAAAACCCCAAATTATGAGCGCAGTAGTCAATGGCTTGCGTGACGCACTTCCGCTAGGGACGACGGTGATGTCGATTGCCGCTGGCATTCCCCTCGCGACGCTCACTCACTGGATTAATACCCCGGGTATTCATGTGGTGCGGTGCATGCCCAACACGCCCTCGCTAATCCGCTGCGGCGCTTCAGCACTGTATGCCGATAGCAGTGTTGGCCGCCGAGAGCGACTCTTCGCCGAGACAACTATGGCCGCAGTGGGCACCACACTGTGGGTCGACGAAGAGGCAAAAATGGATGCTGTCACAGCGGTATCCGGCAGTGGTCCCGCTTACTTTTTCGCTTTTATAGAGTCAATGATCGAAAACGGAGAGCGTTTGGGTCTCAGCTATGAACAGGCGCTGACATTGACCGTGCAAACAGCCCTTGGGGCGGCGAGGTTGGCATCAGAGCAAGCTATCCCCATTGATGTCTTGCGCCGTAACGTCACCAGCCCCGGAGGCACAACAGAACGGGCCCTACTGTCTTTTCAAGCGGACGGGTTGAGTGGTGTCGTGGGTAACGCTATGGATGCCTGTTATCGAAGAGCCAACGACATGGCTAAGGAGTTCGACTAGTTATGGCTGCATTTGCTGAAATAGGACGCTACCTCGTTGATACAGTGGCGTCGCTTTATCTTATTGTCGTTGTACTGCGCGGCATATTACAGGGCTCTGCTGCGGATTCACGCAATCCCATTTCACAGTTTATCGCTCGTGCAACTAACCCACCTCTGGCATTATTGCGACGCCTAATCCCGGCCGGAAGGCGCTTTGATTTATCGGTGATAGCGCTCGCTATTATCGTTCAGGGCGTGGGGTTATCCGCGGTTATCATGTTGTCAGGCTTTATGCCACCAAATCCTCTTATGATTTTAATCTGGTCATTGCTGGGTGTTGGTAGCCTCGTCGTCAATACCTATCTGATCGCGTTAATCGCCATGATTGTTGTCAGCTGGATAGCGCCCGGTAGCCGACACCCCGCCATCTTTCTGCTACATCAAGTGACCGGGCCTGTAATGACGCCTTTCCGATCGCTGTTGCCGAATATGGGTGGGCTCGACTTTTCCCCCATCTTGCTGTTTATCGTGATCAACGTTCTGCAGATTGCCCTTGGGCATTTAGCCGCAGCCACCGGCTTACCCACTCACTTGGTTATTGGTCTCTAATCATGATGGAAGCCAGTAGCGTCGGCATTGTTAGACCGTTTACCGAAGTCTTCGATGAGCCATTACCACTGGCCTGTGGACGCGTGCTCGACCATTACGAACTGGCGGTGGAAACCTACGGCGAACTCAACACAAATAAGCATAACGCGGTATTAATTTGCCACGCGCTGAGTGGCAATCATCATGCGGCCGGGCGCTATGAGGCGACCGATAAAAACCCCGGTTGGTGGGATCAGCTTATTGGACCCGGAAAGCCTATCGATACGCGGCGCTTTTATGTGGTGGCTGTGAACAATCTCGGCGGCTGCCATGGTAGTACTGGGCCGCAGTCAATCAACCCTGAGACCGGCCAACCCTGGGGTCCGGATTTCCCTCCCATTCAAGTCACAGACTGGGTTGAAGCTCAGCGTCGGCTGGGCGAGCGTCTAGGGATTGCGCAATGGGCCGCGGTCATAGGCGGCAGTTTAGGCGGCATGCAAGCACTGCAGTGGGCGGTCGCATACCCCAACCACCTTCGTCACTGTGTGGCACTCGCTGCGGCACCCAAGCTTACGGCGCAGAATATTGCTTTCAATGAAATTGCTCGACAGGCCATTCTCACCGACCCAGAGTGGCATGAAGGTCATTATATAACCCAGCAAGCGATTCCCAGCAGAGGTCTTGCCCTCGCGCGTATGGTAGGGCACCTGACCTATATGTCCGCGGACGGTATGAGCGACAAATTCGGTCGGGAATTGCGCGAGGGCAGCTTTCAGCCAGACGCTGAGCAGGAGGTGGTGTTTCAAGTGGAGAGTTATCTGCGCTATCAAGGCAGCCAGTTTTCCACACGGTTCGACGCCAATACCTATGTGCTGATGACGCGTGCCTTGGATTATTTTGATATTGCATCGGCTTTTAAGGGAGACCTCACTGCCGCAATGGGCGCGATTGAGGCGCGCTGTTTGCTGATCGCCTATTCTAGCGACTGGCGCTTCTCACCCACTCGATCTAGAGAAATTGTCGACGCATTATTGCGCGCGGGTAAACGCCCTACCTATGCAGAAATCAAGACTGATGGTGGTCATGACGCGTTTTTACTCGCGGATGCTCACTACATCGAATTATTTGCCGCTTGGATGCGGCAGGTGGATGTGTAATGCGTTACGACCTGACTCACATTATACCTTGGGTAGATGAGCACAGTCGTGTCCTCGATTTGGGCTGCGGCGATGGCGTGTTTTTACGCGCGCTAGAAACGCAAAGGGGTGTCACTGGCTTAGGCATTGAACTCGATCCAGAGAATCTCATCGCAGCTGCGAAACAGGGTATTAACGTGATCCAACAGGATATGGATCGAGGTCTTGATAATTTGCCAAGCCAGAGTTTCGATACCGTTGTGATGGCGCATGCGCTGCAAGTGCTCCACCATCCCCACCGCGTGCTCAAAGATATGGTCCGCATTGGCCGGGAAGCGATAGTCACTTTCCCTAACTTCGGGCACTGGCGATGCCGACTTTATTTAGGCTTTAAAGGGCGGATGCCAGTTTCGCGCGTTTTGCCTTACCATTGGTACGACACCCCCAATATTCATCTTTGTACCTTAAAGGACTTTGAAGCACTGTGCGCCGAACTCAATATAGAAATCATCACTCGCGACTTCACTGCGGCCGACAATCGAGGCTATTTGGCTCGCTGGCTGCCCAATGTATTCGGCGTTACTGCGGTTTATCGCATACGACATCGCGCTGGCTAGCGGCTGCATCGCTCGGGCTGTTATTGGCCAGCACTGGGAACGCACAACAATCCCAGCGCTTTGATCAATTTGAGCTGCATAGAAGCGTGGTCTACACCACGTTTTTGTCCGCGGAAGTGGCCGCGCAATATGGGATTACCCGAGGCAAAGACAAAGCCATTCTGACGCTGTCAGTCCGAGATGCCGAGGCAGGAGACACCGCGGGTAGGCCCATGGAGATCACGGGGCGAACCTGGGATTTTATCCATGCGGGTGACATATCGTTTAAAGAGATTAAAGAGGGGCGAGCCACCTACTACATCGCTGATTTTGAATTTCTGGATCGGGAATGGCGATTCTTTGAATTCCGTTTCACGCCTGAGGGCAGTACTAAAACCTACGCCTATGACTTCAAAACTCAACTGTGGAACCAAGGCCGCTAGCGGCATGGGCTAGGTCACCATAATGACAAATCGAGTCGTGTTAGCGAGTAGTAATCACGGTAAATTGTGTGAGCTTCAGGAGGCATTGGCGGGGAGCGATTGGCGACTCACACCCCAGGGCGATATGGGTGTCACGGACGCCATTGAGGATAAATTGACCTTTGTAGAAAATGCCCTGACAAAGGCACGCCATGCGGCGAAAATGACTGGCCTTCCCGCGATTGCTGATGATTCAGGTCTGGTAGTGCCAGCCCTCAGCGGTGCGCCAGGTATTTTTTCTGCGCGCTTTTCGGGCCGGGGCGATGCGGGCAATAATGCGAAATTACTGGACACCATGTCCGCGCTGACTGCCAGTGATCGAGATGCTCATTATTTCTGCGTTCTCGTCTTCCTGCTGAGCAGTGATGATCCCGCACCCATTATTGCCGAAGGGCGATGGCAGGGGCGTATTGCCCTAACTGCCGCGGGTGCCGGCGGCTTTGGTTATGATCCCATCTTCGAAGTGGCAGATCTGGGCTGCACTGCAGCGCAACTCAGCCCAGAAGCAAAACGCGAGCTGTCCCATCGCGGGCAAGCCGTGACTCAATTATGTGAAGCCCTTGGCCGTTCACGCTGAGCAGCTGCCCTTGGCGCTGTATGTGCATATTCCTTGGTGTGAGCGGAAGTGCCCCTATTGCGATTTCAACTCCCATGAAAACTTCGAACCATCGCTGGAGGCTCCCTACATTGCTGCATTGCTTGAGGATCTCGCCCTGCAGAACCACTGGTCGAGTGGTCGACAGCTTTGCTCTATTTTCATAGGCGGCGGCACACCCAGTCTATTTAGCCCTCGAAGTATCGCCACCTTGCTCGACGGTATTGATGCGCAGTTTGGTCTCACTGACGACATAGAAATCACCTTGGAGAGCAATCCCAGTAGTGCTGAGGCAAAGCACTACCGAGGCTACCGTGGTGCAGGTGTCAACCGACTGAGTATTGGTGTGCAAAGTTTCAACGACCACCAGCTATCGACTCTCGGCCGCGTGCATAACGCAGCGCAGGCGCGAGCAGCTTGCACGATGGCGGCGAGTCAGTTTGAACGGTTTAATATCGACTTAATGCACGGCTTGCCTGAGCAAACAACCCAAGCTGCATTGGCCGATATTACTGAGGGTATCGATCGCTGCGGCGATCATCTTTCTTGGTACCAGTTGACCATAGAGCCCAATACCCTTTTTTGGTCTCGACCACCCATCATTCCCGTCGATGACACCTTGGCCGATATTCAAGACGCAGGCGAACAAGCATTAATAGGTGCAGGTTTTGAACAGTATGAGGTCTCAGCCTGGAGTCGTCCCCAGCAGGCGAGCCAACACAATCTTAATTACTGGCAATTCGGTGATTACTTGGGCATTGGTGCCGGTGCGCACGGGAAAATCACAACATCCGCAGGGTCAATCATCCGCACCCAGCGAACGCGGCAGCCCAGTGATTATCTATCTGCGATTCGTCGCAAGAGCCAACCATCGACCAACGATATCAAACCCGAGCACCTTTCCGGTGAGTTCATGCTCAATGCATTGCGTCTAAAGGCTGGCATAGATACCCAATTAATGGCGGCGCGCACCGGTCTCACCAGCGCTCAGCTGGCGCCGGCTCTCGAACAGCTGATCACTAAGGGATTAATCATGCCCAACCCAGAGCAGCACCTGAGAACAACGACCCAGGGTTTTCGCTTTCTCAATGATGTGCTGGGCGTATTCTTAGCCGATGAGGATTAATTATCAGTTAGATCGCCGGTAAAGCAAGTCCCACACACCGTGACCGCGTTTTGCTCCCCGACGTTCAAATTTGGTCTCAGGTCGCCAACTGGGTCGATCGGCAAAGGCACCCGATCCGGCGGTATTCATAACGCCGGTCGCCGCCTCCATAACGTCCAGCATGTGGTCGGCGTAGGGCTGCCAATCAGTGGCCAGATGGATAGTTCCACCTGGCCGTAGTTTGGCTATGGCCATGGCAATGAAATCGGGCTGGATAAGACGGCGCTTATGGTGACGCTTCTTATGCCATGGGTCCGGGAAAAAGACCTGCAACGTATCAAGGCTGTCATCGGCAACGCAGTCGCGCAGCACGACCACCGCATCGTCGGCATACACCCTTATATTGTCCAAGCTCAGGGCTTCCATCTGGGCAAATAAACGACCAACGCCGGGTTTATGCACTTCAATACCTATAAACTGCGTCTCTGGAGCAGCTTGAGCCATGGCTATCAGCGAGTCGCCCATACCAAAACCAATCTCCACCACACGCTTTCCCTGGCCGCCAAAGGTGGCATCCCAGTCCAGCGGTCCTGTAGTCATCTGTAAACCAAATCGACACCAGCCCGCATCCCAACCCCGCTGCTGACCGTCAGTCATCCGGCCGGCGCGCATAACAAAGCTGCGTATGCGACCAGGCTCTTTCATAAGCGTATTCCGATCAGCAATGTTATGAAGGGCGTGGAAAAGTAAGCCCAGCAAGCGTGAGTAAAAGCCAGCCAAAAATGAGCAGCACTCCACCGATCGGCGTCACTGCGCCAAGCTGTGGGGTTGCGGTCAACACCAATGCATACAAGGAGCCCGAGAATATGACCGTGCCAGCCAACCAGCAGCCTGCTACCCACTTTAACCATTGAGACCGCTGGGTAAGGTAGGGGTTATTGAGCATAAAGAGAGACAGCGCCAGCAGGGCTAGGGCGTGGATCAGTTGGTAGGTCGCCCCTGTCTGCCAGATACTGAGCATAGGTGGGCTGACTATCGCTTTTAACCCGTGCGCTCCAAAGGCCCCAGCGGCAACGCCGCTAGCACCCAAAATCCCTGCAGCGGCGAGGGACCAGCGACCCACTTCAAGCGTCATGATTTTCAGGTAGCGAGGGCCGTCTTCAACTTCTTCATCGCATTGCCTTCAAGCTGACGAATGCGCTCGGCGGATACGCCATGCTCCGCAGCCAACTCGTGAAGCGTTGATTTTTGCTCAGCGAGCCACCGACGAGAGACAATATCGCGGCTTCGCTCATCAAGCGAGGCTAAGGCGTAGTGTAAGCGGCCCTCGCTGTCCTGGCGAAAATCCTCAGATTCAACGGCCAGGGCGGGATCCGCTGACAAATCCTCCAAATAGTATTGAGGGGCCTGCCAGGCATCATCATTGTCAGCATCAGCTGGCATATCAAACGCCACGTCACGGCTGGTCAGGCGACCCTCCATGCGCTGCACCTCCACCGCGTCAACCCCCAAGTCCGCAGCAATGGCGGCGGTTTCATCGGCCGTTAACCAACTTAATGATTTTTTTGCACTGCGCAGGTTAAAAAATAATTTTCGTTGCGCTTTGGTGGTTGCCACTTTAACAATCCGCCAGTTGCGCAGAATATACTCGTGCATCTCCGCCTTAATCCAATGCACCGCGAAAGACACCAAGCGCACCCCTTTGTTCGGGTCGAACCGCTTGACGGCTTTCATGAGTCCGACATTACCTTCCTGAATAAGGTCCGCTTCAGCCAATCCATATCCTGAGTAGCTGCGGGCAATATGGGCCACAAAACGTAAGTGAGCGAGCACTAACTGGCGCGCAGAGTCAACGCAACCCTCATAGTAAAGCTTTTCTGCCAAGGCTTGCTCGCGTTCAGCGGACAGTATAGAAATACCACTAACTGCCTGTACATAGGCGGCAAGATTCGCTCCTGGCGTCATATTTAGCGTGGCCACGTTGCCTATGGTGACAGCATTCGTTGACATGGTCATAGTGAAACCCTCCTAACTAATACCCTCTAGTTTAGCACTCTAGCGTAGAGAGTGCTAACTACAAACAATCCACCATTAACAGCGCGTTATGGCGACCCGCTATTTTGGCTCCACGCGCCGAAGGTGGATGGTCGTGGCTTGCCAGGCACTCAACAAACCTAGGCTACCGCCAACAAGAGCGAGCTGTAATGCCGCAATAAAGCTCAGTCCTTGGAGCTGCCAGTCACTGTTGTAAAGCGCAAGCAGCGTTGCGGCTGGCGACGCAAGCAGGCTCAAGAAAATGATGACTAAACCAATCGCCAGCGCACCACCCCCTACCCCACACCACAATCCCATGTATAAGAAAGGGCGTCGGACGAAAGCATCACCACCACCAATGAGCTTGATCACAACAATTTCGGCGCGCCGCGCCTCAATAGCCAAGCGCAGCGTATTGCCCAAAATCAAGATCGCGCCAATGACCATCATCAACCCCAAGCCGATCACCAGGCGCTCAAATAAAAGTAAACTGGTTTCAAACCGCGCAAGCCACTGAGTATCAAAAATCACGTTGGCAACGCCCGGTGTATTCGTGAGAGCGTCGGCGAGCTCATCCATCCGGCTTGCATTTATATGGGCCGCAGGCTCGACTAAGAGGGTATGGGGTAACGGATTAGCGTCGAGGGATTCAATCAGCGATTCTAGGCCTGTTTGTACGCCGAAATCTGCCAAGGCAGTGACCCGATCCAGGACAGACACTTGCGCAATATCGACCCGCTGTTCCATTCGCCGAGCAATGTCACTTGCCTGCTCTAGCGTTGTCAGTTCATTGAGAAAAAGCGAGAAACGTGCCGGCACGTCAATAGTATCAGCCAGTGCCAGCACGTTGCTCAAGAGCACCAGCAGCGTTGCAGGCAAAGCCAAAGCGATACCTAGCACCATCCACGTGAGCAGTGTAGAAATGGGCTCAAACACTAATTTATGCAGACTATCGGCAGCCGCTTGACGGTGGTGATAAACCCACCGCACTATGGGGTGTCTGGGACCCACGCCCACGCGTCGTGCGTTGTTCATGGCCTGCCCTGCCGGTACATTACGTCCCTCATAGATGCCCACCGCCACCGACCAATCGCCCATTGTTAAGGGTAATAATGCGGTGTCTGAGGCGAGAAATAAGTGCCAAATCGTGACTCGCAATGATGACCATTACGCCGACTTGATTAAACGCCTCAAACAAGGACATGATTTCTGCAGATAACTGAGGGTCGAGATTGCCTGTCGGCTCATCGGCGATAAGAATTTTTGGCCGGGCGACCACCGCTCTGGCAATGCCCACCCGTTGTTGCTCACCGCCCGACAGGACCGCTGGATTTGCCCGCTCCCGCTCAAGCAAACCCACCTTGTCGAGGGCAGCACGCACGCGACGATTAACATCTCTCATCTCGAACCCAGCGATATGTAAGGGCAGGGCAACATTGTCAAACACCGTGCGATCGAACAGTAACTGATGATCCTGAAAAACGATGCCAAAATCCCGACGATAAGTACCGATCTCACGCCGCTTCACGCGGCTTGTATCTCGATGATTAACCGTTAAACACCCACTTGTCGGCCGCTCCAGCAACATAAGCAACCGTAAAAAAGTACTTTTACCCGCGCCTGAGTGGCCGGTAAGAAACACCATTTCACCACTATCGATGGTCAGCGAGATATCACGAATGGCATCATGGTTATCAAAGCGCTTACCCACTCGATCAAACACAATCATTGATCAATCACCTTGCGCTGATCAAAAAGAGCGTCAATGAAGGTGCTCGCTTCGAAAGGCCTCAAATCCTCAACCCCTTCTCCCACGCCAATGAACCGAATGGGGCGCGCCAACCTCTGGGCAATAGCGAAGATAACACCCCCCTTGGCAGTGCCATCGAGCTTAGTCAATACAATGCCGGAGATACCCACAGCTTTATCAAATTGCTCGGCTTGTGACACTGCGTTTTGTCCCGTGCCGGCGTCTAACACCAGTAGTATTTCATGGGGCGCAGCAGGCACCTGTTTCCGCATGACGCGCACTACTTTTTCCAGTTCATCCATCAGATGGGTTTGATTTTGCAGTCGTCCGGCAGTATCGGCAATTAAAATATCTGCACCTCGAGCTGTGGCGGCTTGCAGGCCATCAAAGAGTACAGAGGCGCTATCAGCGCCCGTATGTTGCGCAATGACGGGCACGTCATTTCGCTCGCCCCACGCTTGAAGTTGCTCTACCGCCGCCGCTCGGAAGGTGTCTCCTGCGGCGAGCATTACCGATTTCCCCTCAGACTTTAACCGATAAGCCAATTTGCCAATAGTGGTGGTCTTACCTGCACCGTTCACGCCCACCACTAAAATAACATAGGGGCTGGCACCATCGGGATTCAGTGCTTGTTCACAGGGTTTAATGATCTCTAGTAGCGCCGCCTTAGTGGCCCGCATGACTGCGTTGCCATCGGCTAGTTCGTTGCGAGACATACGGTCGGTAATGGCATCGATCACCCGTTGAGTGGCCTCCATGCCGAGGTCGGACATCAGTAGTTGAGACTCCAAGTCCTCCAGCAATGCGTCGTCGATAACCTTTGCACCGAGAAAAAGATTGCCTAGACCATTCGCTAGTTGGTCTCCACTGCGACTCAAGCCCTGCTTCAAGCGTTTATAGAAACCTGTCTCCCCAGTGCCCTCTTGCCACGCCGCTGGCTTGCTCGCGACTATCGGCGCGGTATTTTCTACCCGAGGCTGCCCGGCAGTTGAAGCTTCCTCACCGCTCTCTTCCAAGTCGTTCAGAGACTCGGCCAGTGGATCAGCCCATTCGCGTTCGGCAGAAGAATCCTTGGACTGGCTCGAGGATTTTTGCCAACGTTTGAATAACTTCATCACTGTCTACTCACTGTTCTTGGCGGCGGTATTTGTTAATTAGGCCGTGAACATGTTATCACTCGCTCTCCCCAGACAGAAACGAGTAAACGGCTAAAGATGGCAAACACAGGTAAAGTCAGAATCATTGCCGGGCGATGGCGAGGACGTACTATTACGTTTCCTGACCACACAGGGCTCCGACCCACCCCCAGCCGCATTCGCGAGACGCTCTTTAACTGGCTAGCGCCTTCGCTTCACGGCGCGCGATGCTTGGACATGTTTGCGGGCAGCGGTGCCCTGGGGTTAGAGGCCTTGTCGAGGGGTGCGTTTAGCTGTGATTTTGTCGAATGCGCCAACGAGCCAGTGCAAGCGCTAAACGCGCAGCTACGACAATTAGGCGGAGAGTCACAAGCAGCTGTCTATCAAGCCGATGCGCTCCAGTGGTGTCAGGACCAACATTACGATATTGTCTTTGTTGATCCGCCCTTCGCCGCTCATTTATGCGAGGGGGCGATAAAACACTTGTTGCGCAACGCCATGGTCGCGAGGGGTAGCCAGATATATCTTGAGCAGAGCGCCCTAGCGCCACCTAGCAGCACTGAGCCATTGGCTGTTCTAAAAGATAAACAAGCCGGCGACGTCCGGTATAGGCTACTAGAAGTCGACTAATCGCCGCTATTTGTCTAGCGGCACTCGCTTGTGTAGAGTCGTCGCGGCAACCTATAGGAAACTACATCATGCGCACCCACACTGTCGTTTATCCTGGCTCTTTTGATCCAATTACCAATGGCCACATTGACCTTGTTGAGCGAGCGGCGCGGCTTTTTGACCGCGTTGTGATTGCTATTGCATCTAGCGAGCGAAAAAATCCGCTGTTCTCCCTCGATGAGCGAGTGGAACTCACCCAGCAGGTGCTCACCCATTTAGACAACATAGAAGTGACCGGCTTCAATATTTTGCTCACCGACTTCGTTACCCAGCAGGGTTCCAACTGTGTATTGAGAGGACTCCGGGCAGTCGCTGACTTTGAATATGAGTTTCAGCTTGCCAATATGAACAGAGCCATGAAACCCGATTTTGAAAGTGTCTTTTTAACCCCAGCAGAGCATCTCTCTTACATTTCATCCTCTTTAGTGCGTGAAATTGCCTCACTAGGCGGCGATATTACCCCCTTTGTAGCGCCACCAGTGGCTCAGGCTCTGGTCAATAAATATAACCCCTAGCGCTGACACGTTGGGCAGAATACCGTCGCGCGATTGTTTTGTCGTATAGCTTTCAGCACGGTTGTGCATTGACGGCACAATAGGCCATCCCGGCCATACACCCGAAGCTGCTGAGCAAAGTAGCCTGGCTTGCCATCGCCCCCCACATAGTCGCGGAGCGTCGTGCCACCCTTGTCTATTGCGCCAGCCAATACGGCTTGCACAGAACTGACGAGGGTCGTATAGCGCGCTGCGCTAATCCTCCCCGCAGCCCGATCGGGGCGAATACCTGCCATAAATAACGCTTCATTGGCGTAAATATTACCGACACCGACAACAACTTTACCGTCCATAAGAAACGATTTAACGGCGATTTTTCTACCGCGAGAACGCTGGTAAAGGGCACCTCCGGTAAACTCGTCTGACAACGGCTCGGGGCCTAAATGGCGCAAAAGGTCGTGATTGTCGCCTAAAACCCAATGAAAACTACCAAATCGCCGAGGATCGTTGTAACGTAAACACTGCCCGTTATCGAGCACAATGTCGACATGGTCGTGAACAAAAGGTGGCGTGGCTGCGGGCATGACGCGAAGGGATCCAGACATCCCCAGATGAACCATTACTGACCCCCTCGCAGTGTCGATGAGCAAATATTTGGCTCGCCGGCGGATTCCCAGTAGCCGCTGACCAGCCAAACGGGTAGGTAGATTAGCCGGCACCGGCCAGCGTAATCGGCGCTCTCGCACTATTACCTGCTGCACGGAGCGACCCACAATATGTGGCGCTAACCCTCTTCGGGTCGTTTCGACTTCAGGTAGCTCTGGCATAAGGTCAATGGGTCATCAGGGGCCGGTGGAGGCAATTATGCGGTGCTCTGAGGCCATATCAACGCATACCACACATTAACGCACCTGGGCTCAAAAAAAACCCCAGCATTGCTGGGGTTTTAGCGCAGTGTTATCAGGCGTTACTTAATTTTAGCTTCTTTGTACATCACGTGCTTTCGAGCCACTGGGTCGTATTTTTTCATCTCCAGCTTCTCAGGGGTTGTCCGCTTATTTTTATCGGTCGTGTAAAAATGACCGGTTCCAGCGGATGAATTCATACGAATTTTCTCGCGCATGACGTTAGCTCCTTAGAATTTTTCGCCGCGGGTACGGAGATCATCAAGCACGGCTTCAATACCTAGCTTGTCAATAATGCGCATGCCTTTACTGGACACTCGCAAAGCGACAAAGCGCTTCTCTGACTCAACCCAAAAGCGGTGATTGTGAAGATTTGGCAAAAACCGACGGCGAGTCCTGTTTTTGGCGTGCGATACGTTGTTACCGGTAACGGGGCGCTTGCCGGTTACCTGACATACTCGGGACATGGTACAACCCTGTCGACAATAGAAAAGGGTGCGCTTTATACCAGAGGGGGCCGCTAACTGCAACAATGGCCATTAAAATCCAGCCTCACCGTGACTTGCCATGGAATAAATGCCACCCCGCGCAACAATCAAATGATCGAGCAGTTGGATATCCACTAGTCCGAGAGCCTCACGCAGGCGCCGCGTAATCTGCCGGTCGGCAGCGCTGGGGTGCAGCGAGCCACTAGGGTGATTGTGGGCAATAATGAGGCTGCTTGCACCCCATTGCAGGGCCTTAAGTACAACATCGCGGGGGTATACTGCGGCACAGTCTACGGTGCCCTCGAAGATATCATCACAACCCAGCAGCCGATGGCGACCATTCAGATAGAGGGCACAGAACAGTTCTCGCTCCCGCCCAACGAGATGGCAGCGTAAATAATGCTCACAATCCATAGGCGAATTGAGCGTTGGTCGGGCACTGAGCTCCTCGTAGGCCAGCCAATCGGCGAGCGTTAGGGCGGCTTGCAGGCGACGCAGTCGAGCGACACCCAATCCTGCCGCCTTCTGGCGCCCATGAATAAGCGCGCTTACCCATTCTCCCAGTGAGCCACAGTGAAAATCGGCGTGATGGCTAAACTCGCGCTCAATCACCGTGGGGTCCGCACCAATAATTTCTGCCACCAGTGCCAGCGGTGCCGGCCCTTGCCGCGCTGCGATGCGATGATAGGTGTCCAAGTTGATCCCTAAATGCTAGTGTTACAAGGATTCTTTCATGTAATAACGAGCCCATGGGACACCTATTCAATCGCAATATCATCGTTGGGGTCAGTGGCGGAATAGCCGCTTACAAATCAGCAGAGCTGGTACGCGAGCTGCGCAAGCTCGGGGCCCGGGTTAAAGTCGTCATGACCAGAGGCGCAACCGAGTTTATTACACCTCTGACGTTACAAGCCCTCTCCGGTGAGCCGGTTCACATCGACCTCCTCAACGAAGCGGCAGAAGCCGGTATGGGACATATTGAACTGGCTCGATGGGCGGATGCACTGCTCATTGCCCCAGCGACAGCTGACCTTTTGGCGCGACTGGCGGCGGGTCGAGCGGATGACCTCTTGTGTACCATAGCCCTAGCTACCCCCGCGCCAATCATGGTTGCCCCTGCCATGAATCAACACATGTGGTCCAATCCCAGTACTGCCGCCAACATTGCCACACTGATGAAACGGGCTGTGACTGTCATTGGACCTGCTGCGGGGGAGCAGGCCTGCGGTGACGTAGGCCCAGGGCGCCTAGTAGAGCCCGAGCACATTGTCGCTCAACTGGCCGAATCCTTTAGTGCGCAAAGTCTGGCAGGCAGGCGGGTTGTCATCACCGCGGGCCCCACCCAGGAGGCATTGGATCCGGTTCGCTATTTATCCAATCATAGCTCGGGAAAAATGGGCTTTGCGCTAGCGCGAGCGGCGGCGGAAGCCGGTGCGCTAGTCACATTAATCACCGGGCCAGTGGTGCTCAGCACCCCAATGAACGTTGAGCGTATCGACGTTGTCAGCGCCGACGACATGCTTGAAGCAGCTCAACTGCATGGCGCAGGATGTGATATTTTCGTGGGTGCCGCCGCGGTCGCGGATTACCGCCCAGCCACAGTCAGCGGCCAAAAAATAAAAAAGTCAGAGGACCGTATCGTCTTTGATTTAATGAAAAACCCTGACGTTATTGCCACAATGGCCGTGATGGAGCAGCGGCCCACGCTGGTGATTGGCTTTGCAGCAGAGACAGAAAAAATGCTTGAGCACGCCCGGGGCAAACTGCTCAAAAAAAGTCTCGATTTTGTGATCGCCAACGATGTTTCTCGCAGTGATATTGGGTTTAATAGTGACCTGAACTGCGTCAGCGTTATCGATCACACGTCGTGCACTGAGCTACCCCTGGCCAATAAAAGTGTCTTGGCAAAAAGACTGTTTGACATGCTGGCTTCACGGCTGTCTTGATCAGTAGGGGTTGGGTAAGACAAAAACAAATAGGACCAAGCTGACTGGGAGTATATATCGGTGCAAAATAACAAATCGAGCGGCGAATTCGAGGTTCGCGCTGATGGTTTAGCATTAAGAAAGCTACTCACCACTGTCGTGCTAACCATGACAATTCCAAGCATCATGGCTTTAGGATGGTTGATTGGCATCCGCGAACCCAATATCCATGACCGCAATGGCATTAGCAATGCTGACACCGTTACCGTCTCTAAAGCCAAGCTGATCGGCGTTTACATAGCCGATCTACTGGCGGTTACAGAGACTATTGCTGCCAATCTTGATTCGACAGGCTCAGTGCAAACCAGTACTTACTTTCCCGAAGCGACAAAGCTGTCTGTTATTGCGCTCGATGACATGGGTACGGTCGATCTTGCCCCCGGGGTGCAAGGCCTATCCTCACACATCGGTGTCGACTTAGTTCGCCGGGCATTTGCAGGTGAACAACCACCACCCGAAGTAGTATTGAACGCGGAAAACCAACACGTACTCGTCGCGCGTAGTTTCGGAAACCCTCCCGCTGGCGTCGTCCTTGCTGAGCTCTCCTATCAGCGTATTAGTCATCTCGTTGACAGTGGTGACGCTGAGGGAAGTTATCAGCTGCTCCAACGCTTGTCCCGAGGAGCTGAGCAGGTGATTGCAGGGGATTTATCCGGTCAAATACCCCTAGCCACCGCTCCCATTGAAGGCACATCGTGGCGCATTGAATTTGCACCGAAGCCCACATGGCTAGCCAAGGTAGAGCCCGGTTGGTCAGGCGCAATTATTGTCTTGATAATGATGTTTACCGGGCTTATCGCCGGCCTTACCATGCTGGTCATTGGGTTACGGCAACTATTAGCGCGGGAGGCACATGCCCTTCTGGAATTGAGCGGCACCCATAAAGGGAGTATGAAGCTCAATCTGCAGGCCTTCATTCCCGTGGCAAAAATGCTGCGCCAACTCAGTCAAAAGTCGCGGCGACAAGTGGTCAACCGGGGGCGTAATAACGCCGACGCAATGATTGCGGAGGCGCCTGCCGACGATGTCGATGCAAACAACAAGGTACCTGTACAGCCAACGGACGAACCCACCCCCAGCACAGAGTCAGCCGATGGCGATGCGCACCACCCAGACGACGGCCTCCAGGCGCTTTTCGACGAAGAATGTATTCAGGGCCTAGGGGCTACAGAACTGACCGACGCCATCGTTGGCAAAATGGCAAGTGCCATCGCAGTCATCGCTCATAACCACGATATTCAGACCTTGGTGGTGGCACATGATGCACGACCCAGCAGTGCCCGAATCAGAACAACAGTGGTCAAAACGTTACTCGCCAGCGGCAGGGATGTAATAGACCTTGGCGAAGTGCCACCAGCAATCGTTCACTACGCGATGCAAAAAACCAACACGCAGTCGAGCATCATGATTTCTAGTGATCACACCGATCATGCAGTCAATGGCTTGCAAATAACAATGAACAACAAGGCGCTCAGAGGCAATGATTTACAGGAAGTGCTTAGCATCATGCGCTCCGAACAACGGGTGCAAGGCGTCGGACGAACGGCCAAAGAAAATGTCATCCCCGCCTACCTCGACCAAATCGCTCTCGATGTTATGTTGGCGCTGCCCCTGAAGGTGGTTATCGACTGCGATTACGGTAGCGCGGCGCACATCGTACCCGATGTCATTGAAGCTCTTGATTGCGAAGTTGAGCTCATTAATCACCCCGAGAATGCTCAGCGCCCGACTGACTGGCAATTGCATAGCGCCTTAGCGCTATTAGGGGAGAAAGTCCGTGCCACCAACGCGGATATTGGCGTGCTGCTTGGTAGCAATGGTGGTCGGCTGCACACTGTCACTGAGAAGGGCCGCACCGTCGACAATGATCTCGTAATGATGCTGTTAGCCCGAGATATTCTTGAGCGAAATCCGGGTGCGAACGTAGTCTATGATGTTAAATTTACCCGTCATTTTGGCCCATTTGTGACCCAGGAGGGTGGTCGAGCGCTGCTCGCGCCCAGCAATATTTCACTTATCCGCGATAAAATGCGCCAGACCGAAGCTACTTTTGGAGGGGATTTCAATGGGCGTATTATCTTCAGGGATCGCTGGTACGATTTTGACGATGCCCTATACAGTATTGCGCGCTTACTCGAAGTATTAGCAACAGCGAGCGCAAGCTACGACGAAATGATTGCCGAATTACCGCAATCGGTGAGCACGCCAGAATTGCTGTTGGCGGTCGATGACGTCACTCGAGGCCAGCTGCTTCGGGAGTTGGCAGCTCAAACCGATTTTCCTGGTGCTCGTATTACTACCATCGATGGCCTCAGACTAGACTATGCTGATAGTTGGGGCGCGGTCGTGAATGATTCAAGTAGATCGTCGTTATCTATGCGATTTGAGGGCAGCGACGCCAAGAGCTTGATCAGAGTTCAAACTATTTTCCGTGACATCATCCAAAAAGCCGCGCCCGATGTGGTGCTGCCTTTTTAAGTCACTAGCCCAAGAGTCCGGGGCGTCCCGGGGAGCTAATGATCATGTCACTTAGCGCCATTGCAGCTGACGATTTTGCTCGAACCCTTACTGAGTCACTGCCTTATACACAACGTTTCACTGACAAAACTTGGGTTATCAAGTTCGGCGCTATACAGCAGGGGTTAATAGTGCGCACATCATCGATGGTCGAGTCGCGCATATCGCCCTGTTGGACATTTTCAGCGCCGAGGGAGTTGGCACGCTGATCACAAAAAACTCAACCACGCATGATAACTAAGCATTGCACGCGAGACCGTGACTAGCTAGCATCGACCCTCTACCATTAATAGCGATGAGACTATGCCACAACCCCGCTCAGACCGCCGCGAACAAATACTGCAAGCCTTAGCCGCTATGCTCGAAGCCGGCCCTGAAACGAAAATAACGACGGCAAAGCTTGCTGCGCAAGTGGGGGTGTCAGAAGCTGCGCTGTATCGCCATTTTCCCTCAAAGACAAAAATATTTGAAGCGCTCATCGACTTCTCTGAAGAGACTATCTTTTCTAGGATAAAACTCATTACCAATGATGATCAATCAGCCTTAGAGTGCTGCAACCGTGTGTTGATGCTGGTGTTAGGGTTTTGCGAACGCAATCCGGGGATAACGCGTCTCTTGCATGGCGGGGCGCTAGCCGGGGAGCCCGCGCGAGTACACCAACGGGTAGCACAGTTATTCGATCGCCTCGAAACTCAATTACGAATAACCCTTAGACAAGCGGAATTACAGGAAGGATTGCGTACACGCATTACAGTCAACGACGCTGCGGGCCTGATGCTCGCCGCCGCTGAGGGACGTATATGCCAGTCTGTCCGCAGCCAGTTCAAGCGCTCCGCCACGGATGGATGGCGTGATCAATGGGCTATGATCAGCGCCGACCTCATGCGCCCCACGCCCGCTTAGCGCTGGCTCGGAGATTCGAGGGAGCGTCGGAGTTCAACGACGTCATTCAACTGCTCAAACCGCTGTGCATCCGCCCAAAAATCGGCGCGAACCTCTTCAATTTGAAGCTGACGTTCTGCAATGGACCGCTCAGTACTCTCAATTTCTTTTTTGGTTTCGCTGATGACATCTAGATCCATCGCTGAGGGCTCTCGGCCGGCACGCTCTCTCTCAGCAACCCGAGCTTGCGCGTTTTCTATGGTTTGTCGCAGGCCTCGGCGATTACTTTTCAAAATAGACACCCGAATCTTCAAATTCCTCAAGGCTCTATCTCGTGCAGCATCAATGTCCTCAACCGTCGAGTAGCGGCGTAGTAGCGACGCCTCCCATTCCTGCAAGCGCTTCTGCTCTCGCTTTGCCTCAACTTCTCGCTGTCTGCGGGCCTGTTCGTCGTTGCGCTGCCCCGGTGTTAGGGCTGCCGGTACGACTTGGATAACGAGCCCGCGTTCATTGAGAATTTCGTAGCCGCTACTAAGATGCTGAGGGGGCACACGAAAATCCACCACGACGTTGCCATGTTCGTTGGTGTAACGGTAAAAACTGGCTGCCTGCACTGACGGCGCCAAGAAGCAAAGCAGCAACGCGCTCGCGGCAATGCTTTGGCAAAATCTATACACCGTATTGATCCCTATAAGCGCGCATGGGGGTAAAGAAGTTCATATAGCTTTCCTGTGTCTCCAACCAAGCAATGATATCATGCATATCAATGACGCTAACAATAGTAAGATCTAGATCCTCTCTCGCTTCTTGTACCGCAGATCGACTGCCCTGACCTCGCTCACAGCGGTCTAAACCAATGACCACACCATGGGGGGTTGCACCCGCCGCATTAATCACCTCGACAGACTCGCGCACCGCAGTACCCGCGGTCATCACATCGTCAATAATCACCGCCTTACCTGTTAATTCTGCACCAACCAAACTGCCCCCTTCGCCGTGGTTTTTCACTTCTTTGCGATTAAACGTGTAGGGTAAATCCTGGCGGTAATGCTCCGCCAGGGCGACGGCCGTTGTAGCGACCAAGGGGATCCCTTTGTAAGCGGGTCCAAATAGGGTGTCAGGCACTAAATCGGAGCAAACGATAGCATCCGCATAACAGCGGCCCAAGGTGGCGAGGGCCGAGCCCGACGAAAAGCCACCCGCATTAAAGAAGTAGGGACTTATTCGTCCTGACTTCAAGGTAAACTCACCAAAGCGTAAGACATTGCATCGTACGGCCAGTTCAATAAATGTAGTTCTTGCGGTTTTCATGGTGTCAGAGGACATAGGTTACTCGTTATCTGAAGCGCTCGAGGCCGTAATAAAAACATTGAAAGCACGTGGAGCCCAGCGCGCCATATGCCGTATCATAGCGGGCTTGATGTAGTAGGACTAGCAATGAGAGTCATCAGTTTAGTGGTAGAAGGCCTGGAGCAAGCAAGGGATGCAGGGCTATTTAAGTGGCTCACAGAGCAAGATGCGGACATTATATGTCTACAAGATACCCAGTGCTCTGAATACTCCCTCAACAATGAGGAATTTTTCCCTAGCCAGTACAACGCTTACTTTTTGGATCATTACGACGATCATCGAAAGAACGGCGTGGTCATTTATTGTCGCGAACTTCCGAAGGCCATTATGTCGGGCTTAGGCTTTATCGAGTTTGACTCCCAAGGACTATACATCCAGGCTGATTACCGCCAACTGAGTGTTGGGTCCTTGTTAATGCCCAGTGGTCTTGGCTCTGACGAAGCATTAAATACCAAACTAAAGTTCATGCAGGCGCTGGGTGACCATCTGCAAAAAATACGCGCAAAGCGTCGCGACTTCATTATTTGTGGCGGTTGGGAATTGACCAGTACGCCGACCGATATTGAGGATGCGGTCGGCTCTGTGGGTATCCCCGGGTGTTCAACTATCGAGCAAGTCTGGCTGCAAACGCTGTATAAGAACGGTTATTGCGACGCTTTTAGAGCGTACACTAACGATCCCGATGAATTTACTTGGTGGCCAGGGGGAGACGAGGCGGGCAGTTTGCGAACCGATACCCACGTCGTAAGTTCATCGCTTGGTGGTCGAGTTGATTACGCGGCCATTTATACCGAAGAAATATTTTCAAGCCATGCGCCCATCATCATTGATTATGATATTGGCGGCTGACACAGGGGCTTGGCCACTACCCTAATCCACGACATACCCCATGCGTGATGAGCCCCGCTGACTGAAGCCTGGCTTTGCCTGATCAGCCCAGAGCCAGTGCAGCTTTTTGTGCGCTAATAATCTGACCGCCAGCGTCACAAGCGAGTGTGACTAGGGCATCGAGCTCAGCGCGGCTAAACGTTGCTCCCTCTGCGGTTCCCTGAACTTCAACCAGGCCTCCACCATCAGCGACGACAACGTTCATATCGCTATCGGCACTACTATCCTCACTGTAATCAAGGTCGACAACCGGCTGGCCGCGCCAAACCCCCACAGACACCGCCGCAATCATGTGGCGCAGGGGGTCAGACTTCAAAGTGCTGCTGCGCTGTAAACCGTTCAGCGCGTCGACAACGGCAACACACGCGCCAGAGATTGCTGCGGTGCGAGTGCCTCCGTCAGCTTGAATCACATCGCAGTCAATATTGAGGGTATTTTCCCCAAGGGCTTTTAAATCCAAAGCTGCCCTGAGCGAGCGGCCAATCAGGCGTTGAATTTCAACCGTCCGTCCAGACTGCTTGCCTCGAGCGGCCTCTCTATCCATGCGACTACCCGTGGAGCGGGGCAACATGCCATATTCGGCGGTCAACCAACCCTGGCCCTTACCCCGTAAAAAAGAAGGTACGCCCGGGCTCAGCGAGGCAGTACAAATCACTTGGGTGCTGCCAAAGGATACCAACACTGAGCCCTCTGCATGGCAGGTAAAGTGCCGTTCAAAGGTGATTGGCCGTAGTGCTTCAGGCATTCGACCACTGGGCCGACCGGTATATTCAGGCATACTGCTTTCCTCTGTGGTGGTCTGTTGAGCACCGCGACCATGACGACCTTAAGTGATGCTAACTGCTAGACTCTGATTTTATTATCACAGACCAACAGGATGTCTCCTATTCCTGTCAACAACGACGAGGCACCCAATGACTCAAAGCATGACGGGCTTTGCCCGCGCCAGTGTAACAACCGACTCGGCTGCGGTCATCGTAGAACTTCGCTCAGTCAACCATCGCTTTTTGGATGTGCATTTTCGCTGCCCAGAGAGCTTGCGTAGCGAAGAGCCGCACTGGCGTATGTTATTGAGCAAGTCGTTTGAGCGCGGCAAAATTGAAGTGAATTGCAAGGTCCAGCTGACGCCAGGTAGCGATAATATCACCATCGACACCGCTAAGCTCGCACAGCTTAAAGGCGCATTAGATGAGATAGCGCTGGCACTGCCAGAGGCTACAGCCCCTGATGCTCTGACCCTATTACAGAGTCCCGGCATCGCCACTACCGAGCAGTTACCTGTAAATGGCCTGAAGGAAACCGCGGAAAAAGCTCTCAGTTCAGCTATCGTGGCGCTTACCGAGCAGCGTCAAAATGAGGGCCTAAAACTCGCCGGCATGGTGATCGACCGGGTGACAACAATGGCGAGTTTATTGGCTGCTCTTAAGTTACGGCTGCCATTGCTCAGAGAGCAACAACAGCAACGACTCGTCAGTCGGCTGGAGCAATCTGGGGTCGAAGCTGACGCGAAGCGGCTAGAGGAGGAGCTGGTTTACCTTGCACAACGTTCCGACGTAGAGGAAGAGATGGATCGCTTGGCGGCACATTTAGATGCCATTATCAGTGCCATTAACGGCGATAAGCCCTGTGGCAGACGGCTAGATTTTTTCATGCAAGAACTCAATCGAGAGGCCAATACGCTGTCCTCTAAATCGACTGCACTATCGACCACCAACACGGCGGTTGAGTTTAAAGTGCTCATTGAGCAAATGCGCGAACAAATTCAGAATATCGAGTAATGGCTAGGTCCCTGACAAGTATGGCGTAGACTACAATCGCGTCTAGTCGACCAACACCATTGACATCAAGGTAAACTAGCGACACGCTATTTTTTGCATCTAACACCAGTGACTTTTTGACGGGGGGGATCGGTACAACACTAGCGATAAAACCCGCTTTGGTGCCCCTGAATACCCAACGCCTTATGCCCTTACCCTTGCCCTTGCCCTTGCCCTTGCCCTTGCCCTTGCCCTTGCCCTTGCCGACTTGAGCCGAAAACACCGCAGATCCGGTTAGTAGCACTGCCAGTATCTAATCCGCGGCAAAAAAGAGTGGTTGTCAATCGATTTTTCAAGGAGTAGGTTAGAAGAGTGCGATCAAAACGTTGCTTTATCTGTACAACAATAAAAAAATGTAGGAGAGACAATGCGATATTCAAACCCAGCAGTCCTAGTCGGTCTGGCCGGCTCACTCACCCTTATGGTCCCTGGCACGGTTGCTCAGCAGCTTGAAGAAGTGATTGTAACCGCCAACAAAATTGAGGCATCGATTCAAGACACTCCCATTGCGGTCTCTGCGTTCTCGCAGGAGCAGCTCGACTCCCAATTGATTAACGATGCGTCGGCAATGCAGTTCTCTGTCCCCAACCTTACCCAGACAAAAGGTAACTTTACCGCAGGCGACATTCGTATTCGTGGCATTGGATCGGGTGCCGTAGGCACCTTTGGCGATTCTGGGGTGGGCATTCACGTCAATGGCATTTATCAGGTGTCGACTCGAATCTTCGAGACGCAATTTTTAGATATGGAGCGTGTCGAGGTTCTGCGAGGACCACAAGGAACGCTCTATGGGCGAAACACAACCGGTGGCGTAATCAACCTGATTACCGCAAAAGCTGACCCAACGGAGTTTTCGGCTAGTATCGATGGCACCGTGGGTAACTACGGCGCCACACAAGGTCGGTTCATGATTAACGCACCGCTGAGTGATACGCTGGCACTGCGTGTAACGGGCATGGCACTTGACCGTGATGGTTACACCAAAAACGAGTTCACCGGTGGAGATGTAGACGACCGAAGCCTCTGGTCAGGACGCCTTTCTTTAACGTGGGATGCCTCTGAGAATACCCAGATCAATTTCATGTACAGCACGTTTGAGGAAGATGACTCGCGCATGCGCTCTCAAAAGCAGGCGTGTAACACTGACCCTGATGGCATTTTAGGTTGCTTACCGGGCGAAAGCACTTACGGCGTTGCAAACACGGCTGGCGGCATTGGTGGCTCACTGATGAATACCATTGGTGCTATCAACAGTGGCGTTCAGCAATTGCTGGGTGTGGCAGCACTGGGTGGCATTGGTAATCCTAACAATGCATCCCTACTGGCCAACGTAGGGGCTGGCACAACCGCTTTTTCACCGACAGACTTCCTGTTCGATAATAATCCAGATGATCGCCGAACGGTCAATATGGATTACGACCCTACGTACTTCGCTGAAGAAGAAATGTTTCAATTCCAGATCTCACATAAGGCCGGCGATCTGACCTACAACTGGTCAACGGGTTATACAGAGACGGGTTACTCGTCAACAGAAGATTATGAGAAGGGCGTCGCTACAGCGAATTGGCAGCCAACACTGGATACGTTTGTTGACTTGGGCAACGCTACCGCGCTCTCGGAAGGCGAATGGGGCGCGTTAGTGTATTCATTAGCCGGCCTTGATCCATCAGCGGGTACCGATCCAGCGACCGTTGCGGCCATCGCCAATGGCGCTGGAATTGCGGGCGTCAAACCTTTCATGGTCGAACTCGCGCCAGGTGCGGGGGTAGGCATTTGGGCGGGAAACAGCGCATTACTCGGTGGCTATGGGCAAGGTGTGCCGGTATTGCTACCTGATGGGACGTTGATCTATACGGGCAATCAGTATGGAGCTGATGAGTCGTTTTCAAGTAACGAGGGTTGGTCGCACGAGTTCAGAGTACAATCTGACTATGACGGTGATCTTAACTTTATGCTCGGTGCCTTCATGCTCGACTATGAGGATCGTAACCGCTACGTAGTCCGAAACGCCGGGCTAGCGTTCCCATCACAAGTGCTGCCCATTAACCCAAGTGTGTTCCCCGCGCCCTTTGGAGCCGCAAACCCGCATGACGAAGTTAACCCACACATGCATGGTTATGAAAACGATACGCGGTTGTATGAGCTAGACGCAAAAGCCATATTTGGTGAGCTCTACTATGATGTCAGTGATACGCTGCGTCTTACCTTTGGCGCTCGGTACTCAGAGGAGGAAAAGAAAAGTAAGCAGCGTACGATTTACTCGACATTTGCAGACCTTCCACCGCTCGATCCTACGAACAATGCCTACGGCTTCCCAGAGTATGATCAGGAAGAATTTAGCTGGAAGCTCAATGCCACGTACGCTGTCAGCGACCAGACAATGGTCTATGGCACATTATCGAGTAGCTTTAAGTCAGGTGGCGTGAACCCTATCTCAGTTGATGATGATCTGGCTGATCCCGCGGCGGGTGGTGATCCCGCAAACCTAGGCTTCAAACCTGAGTTTGTTGACGCGATCGAGATTGGTCTGAAAACCACCTTCATGGATGGTGCCGCTCAGTTTAACGGCGCATTTTTCTACTATGATTACAAGGATATGCAGCAATCTAAGATTGTTTCCGTGACTTCACTAAATCAAAATAGTGATGCTGAAATCACAGGTTTCGAAGGTGAGTTCCGCTGGGCAGCTACTGACAGGCTTGAATTAACCGCCAACGTCGGATGGGTAAACGCTGAGATCGGCGAATATAACACCGTCGATACGGCTGATCCGAACGCTCGCGGAACTACCGAAGGCGTTGTTAGCGTAAACGGTGTCAACTTCATCACCCCTTACGACGACGGAAGTGGCAACTTGGTACCGGTTGATTACAGCCGATGTGACCAGCCGGCGCCGTACCCTTGTGCGGGCTATCGGCAAAACCTAAAGGGCAATCAGATTGCTCTGACGCCTGAGATCAACTACAACATTGGCGCAATTTACCGCACAGAAATAGCTGGCATGCCGATGAATATGCAAACCAACTATTACTGGCAGGACAAAATGTACACCACAAACTTCAATAGTGCGTCTACCGAGATTGAAGACTGGTCAATGTGGAATGCCAATGCTCGGCTGATGGGTGATAACTGGTACGCCGAGTTATGGGTGCGCAATATCCTTGATGATGACAACATTACTGGTGGCTACTTGACATCGTCAGTGTCTGCTCTTTTTACCAACCAGTTTATTCTTGAGCCTCGCACCTACGGTTTGACGGTCGGTATGAGCTTCTAATACGCTACTCTGTAATCGCCCAGCTTATGCTGGGCTTTTTTTTGCCTCAAGTAGCGACGCCAAAAACCCGAACCGGGTATATTTTGACCTTGGCACTCACCACTTCAAAGGTTAGGCTGATGGGTCTTTCACGACCCCCCCCTTTGCCGCCATGCTGACGGACTAATCCGCTGCATTGTTACCCCTGATAAACAAAGATCCATTGGTTAATGATGGGTGAAATCCGCTCAGGCTAGTACGGTTGGGCCGTGACTAGCGTGCACCTTAGATTAATGTGTACTATTACACAGCACAAAAAATACTCAGTGACCTGCAGGAAAATGTTAGTGAAACCGGTTAAAAAAGGCCAACTGCTTACCGTATCTGCTCCCAGCGGTGCTGGAAAAACGTCCTTAGTCAGAGCGTTAATGGCGCTGGAAGCCAATATTCGAGTGAGTGTTTCTCACACCACTAGGCCGATACGGCCCGGCGAGCAAAGCGGCGTAAACTATCACTTTGTGACGCGCGATGAGTTCGAGGCAAAGCGCGATAACGGTGACTTTTTTGAATGGGCCGAAGTCTTCGGTAATTTTTATGGCACCGCTCAAGAAGAGGTCGAAACTCTGGTCGGTAGCGGCTTCGACGTTATCCTAGAGATCGACTGGCAGGGCGCTAGGCAGGTAAAAACCGCGCTAACCGATAGTTGCGCTGTTTTCATCGTTCCTCCTTCCCTCGAGACGTTAAGGCGGCGTTTGTCCGATAGGGGACAGGACGATGACACCGTTATCAATGCGCGCATGGCCCAGGCCGAAGCAGAACTTGCCCACTGTGGGGACGGAGACTACGTGGTCCTAAACAACGACTTTGATCGCGCTGTGGAAGACCTGCGCGCTATTATCAAGGCACGCAGCCTGCGTAGAGAGGCCCAGGAGGAGGTATTGCAAGCCCTCTTGTCACAGGTGGAATAACAGCCCCAACCACTTAATCAGCGTCAATATCTAAGAAGTTTGCAATAATGCACAGTCTTGGACTAAACAGCGCGCAGCAGTTAATAACTGCGCTATACTCCTTGGTTCCTCTATGTTCCGAGAAAAAATCACAGGAGATAGCCACCGATATGGCACGTGTAACCGTAGAAGATTGTTTAGACCATGTAGATAACCGTTTCCAACTCGTCATGCTAGCGTCGAAGCGCGCGCGACAGATTGCGACCGGCGGCAAGGATCCACTGGTCGAGGGGGAGTCTGATAAGCCCACTGTCATTGCTTTGCGCGAAATTGCAGAGGGTCTGGTCACTCCAGAGCTCATGGCCCGTGAAACAGAAATCGCAGCTGAAGAAGAGCTGGCCGCGAGCTTCGAAACCCCAATCTACTAAGGCTATCCGGGCCGCGTTATGGTTGCAGCAACACTAGGCGCCATTAGCGGGTCCATTAGCGACGTCTCGCTGCGCCTTCGCTTCGGCGCGCAAGCACCCGTCGTCACCACACCGTCGACTGCTGAAAATCAATCACTCGCTCATTTTGAAGCCGTTCTGGGCAGCTACCTAACCGACAGCCAGGTAGAGGCTGTTAAGCGCGCCTATTTCTTTGCCGAGCAAGCTCACTACGGGCAAGTGCGCAGAAGCGGTGAGCCCTATGTGACCCATCCCCTCGCCGTTGCCGGCATCCTCGCCGATATGCATATGGACCCGCAGAGCTTGATGGCGGCCTTGCTCCACGATGTTATCGAAGACACGGGCGTGACAAAAAATGACCTGGGCGCGCAGTTTGGCGAAGAGGTTGCCGACTTAGTCGACGGCGTCAGTAAACTGACGCATATTGAATTCGACAGCATTGAACTCAAACAAGCCGAAAACTTTCAGAAGATGGCTCTCGCCATGGCGCAGGACATCCGAGTTATTTTGGTGAAATTAGCTGACCGACTGCACAATATGCGTACCCTCGGGGTCCTTGATCGAGAAAAAATTCGCCGTATCGCTATGGAAACGCTTGAGATTTATGCGCCCATCGCCATGCGTCTGGGTATGAATAGTATTCGCATGGAATTTGAGGATCTGGGCTTCAAAGCCCTTTACCCCATGCGTGCCCGGCGTTTGAAAGCCGCCGTTGCAAGGACTCGAGGTAACCGCAACAGCCTCGTTGAGCAAATGAAAAATCAAATTGAATCGACGCTGGCGAAAGAAGGCTTGCAGGCTCAGGTGGTCGGCAGAGAAAAGCACCTCTACAGCATCTATCAAAAAATGCGCAGCAAACGAAAATCATTTTCAGAAATCATGGACATCTTTGCGTTCCGCATCGTTGTTGATTCAGTCGATACTTGCTACCGAGCATTGGGCGTAATTCACAGCTTGTATAAGCCCGTGTCCCGTGAGTTCGTCGACTACGTTGCCATTCCTAAAGCCAATGGCTACCAAAGCCTCCATACCGTGCTCAAGGGTATGCACGGCGTCCCCATAGAGATCCAAATCCGCACTCGCGACATGGAGGATATGGCCAATAAGGGTATTGCCGCGCACTGGCTCTACAAATCTGATCGGATCCACACCAATCCCACCCACGCCCGGGCACGCGAGTGGGTGCAGGGCTTGCTTGAGATGCAGCAACGTGCAGGCAATTCCTTAGAATTCATTGAAAGTGTAAAAATCGATCTCTTCCCCGACGAGGTGTATGTGTTCACGCCGAAAGGCGCCATTATGCAGCTGCCGAAAGGCTCAACCGCGATCGACGCCGCTTACGCAATCCATACCGATATTGGTAACCGTTGTGTCGCCTGTCGCCTCGATAAGCGACTTGCGCCGCTGTCAGAGCCGTTAGAAAGCGGACAAACCGTAGAAATAGTGACGTCGCCGACAGGTCATCCCAGCCCCGCATGGTTTAATTACGTGGTCACGGCCAGAGCCCGTACACATATTCGCCACTTCCTGAAGGATCAGCGCAGGGAAGATTCGGTAGAGCTTGGGCGCAACCTGTTAGACAAAACGTTAATCGGCTTGGGTATGCGCCTATCTGACCTGAGCGACGGGCAGCTAAAGCGGGCGGTGACCAATATGGGCCGAAAAACCCCCGACGATCTCTATATGGACATTGCTCTGGGCACTCTACTACCCCATATTTGCGCGAGTCACCTGTCCGACGCAAAAACTGACAAACGACGCGATAACCATCTAGCATCAAGCCCGCTAGCATCCGTTGCCATTCAAGGTACTGAAGGCTTCGCCATTAGCTACGCAAAATGTTGCTGTCCACTACCGGGGGACCCCATTGGTGGCTACTTAAGTCAGGAAAAGGGCCTAGTAGTCCACCAAGATAACTGCCGTAATTTAGCCGACAAGCGCGATCAACCAGAACGCCTTATGGGTCTTCATTGGGATGACCGCGTCACTGGCATTTTTCCTGTGGGGTTACGCCTAGAAGCAGAAAATCGACGCGGGCTTATTGCCTTGGTCGCGACCAAGTTGAATTCAGTGGAAATGAACATTGATCGTCTTGCCACCGTCGATAAAGATGCGCTATTTACCTACGTTGACATCGAGTTGCAGGTAACGAGTCGCGTCCACCTTGCAAGAATCATGAAGCGCTTGCGCACTATTGAAGGGGTGCGCAAGGTCACCCGTGCGGCACGACGCTAAGCACCTCTCATTCTCTCCCCTCAGTTAAGGAGCATTCTATGTCCAATCGAGCCGTCATAGAAACTAGCGCTGCGCCCGCAGCCATCGGGCCTTATTCGCAAGCCATTAAGGCAGGCAATACGGTGTGGATATCTGGGCAAATTCCCCTAGACCCCGACACTATGACGGTAGTCAGTGGTGGTATAGAGCAGGAGGCGGAGTGTGTGTTTGGTCATTTAGCCGCTATCGCTGAAGCTGCGGGGGGCTGTCTCGCGGACTCGGTGAAAATCAATATCTCGCTCACTGACCTTACCCATTTCAGTGCCGTCAACGCGGTGATGATGCGCCACTTCAAGGAACCCTATCCGGCCCGGGCCTGCGTTCAGGTGGCCGCTCTACCGAAAGGTGTAGGCATTGAGGTAGAAGCCATCCTTGTCTTGTAAAGCACGCCCTAGAGGTTAAACGTTATCGCTACCGCTCACCCTCTGACTTGAGTATTGCGCTATAGCCCTGCTGGAAGGTGGGATAGCGCAAGGAATAACCGAGAGCTTTGACGCGCTGGTTACGACAGCGGCGATTACCGCGCCCGCCCGCACTGACATCAGTAGACGGGTGCAACTCAACACCGAGCTGTTTGGCAAGCCATGCCTCTACCTCGCCAATCATCGCTGGATTGTCATCGCTCGCTAATAGACAACCCGGCAATACGGTCGCTGACCCATACTTTGTCAATAAGAAGCGAATAATACCTGCGAGATCATCTCGGTGAATTCTATTGCTATAGCGCGCAGAGTCCGCACTGGCCAGCCCCGATTTTATACGTGCTAACAGCATGCCGGGTAACACGCCGTAAACCCCCGATGCGCGAACACATGTGCTCGCCGAACTTGCCTGAGCAAAAAGCTGTTCGGCACGTATAATCGCTTGTGCTGAGGTATCACTGGTTGTCAACGCCGATTGCTCATCGACCCAGCCGCCATCTACCTCCGCATAAACCCGGGTTGATGACACCATGACGCTATAGTCAGCACGAGCCAATAATCCTGACTCAGCCATGGCCCGCACACCGCCAGCGAAGCCTAGCTCATAGCCGCCACTGTCACGACTAGTGGGTAGCGGCGTGAACAACACATGGTCAGGTGTAGTGGCGGCGATGCCCCGCAGATCAGCGGCACAGGTATAGTCACCAGAGAACGGGACAAACGAGGCTGGCAGCCTACTGGTGTTGCGACGCAAGGCCGAGATTTGCCAACCCAAGCCGGCGAGCGCTAACCCCACCCGACTACCCATGTCCCCACAACCAATAATCGCCAAATGTCTTTGCTTCACCCTAGGACTCTCTCCTCGTTATGATGGTGTACTCTACCGCGTAACCCTTTAGGTCTCACCCATAGTGACAGATGACACCCTAAGAATACCGATTGCATCGCTGCGGGGCGTCGGCCCTAAACTGCATCAACGGCTTGCTGATTTGGGCATTTCCACTGTTGAATCGCTGCTGTTTCACTTTCCCTTGCGCTACCAAGATCGGACGCGCTTGACCCCCATAGGCGCCATTCAAGACGGCGTCGAAGCCGTCATTTGTGCACAAGTGCGAGCCGCTAGTATTGTCCCCGGTCGCAGACGCAGCCTAGTGGTAAAAGTCGATGACGGTAGCGGGTTACTGACACTGCGCTTCTTTCACTTTCGACAAACCCAAGTAAACCAGATGAAGCCCGGGATAACGCTATCACTGTTTGGCCAAGGCCGACGGAGTGGGGCCGGCACCGAAATGGTCCATCCCGAGTATCGAATAGGCGAGGACAATACCCTGCTCGATGAAGCGCTGACACCCATTTACCCCACCGTTGAGGGCATTGGCCAAGCAGTGTGGCGCAATCTTACCGATCAAGCGCTCAAGCAAATCGCCCGCCATCCCCCTGACGATCTTTTAAAGCCTATTCTTGATGAGCGCTTTTCCTTAGCCGAAGCCATCAGCTATCTGCATCGACCTCCACCCGGAGCGACCCTGGAGGCGATACGCGCATGGCGACATCCGGCACAGATACGACTGGCCAAAGAGGAGCTGCTTGCGCACCAGCTATCAATGCGCGACCTGCGGGCAAAGGAGCGGGCATTCCAAGCAGCCATGATTGAACCGGATGGGCAGCTCCAGGAGGGGTTACTGAATCAATTAGCCTTTATCCCCACCCATGCGCAGACCCGCGTTCTGCAGGACATCCTCGGTGATCTAGCCCAACCACAGCCCATGCTTCGTCTTATTCAAGGTGATGTGGGCTCGGGTAAAACGCTGGTCGCTGCCTTGGCTGCCCTCGCGGCCATTGAGGCGGGCTATCAAGTCGCGTTAATGGCACCCACCGAACTACTGGCGGAGCAGCATCTTCGCAACTTTAGCCAGTGGCTGACTCCGCTAGGCGTCGAGCTCACGTGGCTAAGCGGGAAAGTAAAAGGGAAACAGCGAACCGCGACACTGGCAATGATTGCTAAGGGCGAGGCGCGTCTTGTGGTGGGCACTCATGCGTTATTTCAAGACGCGGTTGTGTTCAGTGATCTAGCGCTGGTGATTATCGATGAACAACATCGCTTCGGGGTGCATCAACGCTTGGCGCTCACCCAAAAGGGGGCCAATCAGGGGATGCCCCATCAATTGGTCCTCACCGCCACGCCGATCCCCCGAACCCTATCCATGCTCGCGTATGCGGATTTAGATTGTTCGATCATCGATGAGCTGCCGCCGGGACGTACCCCCGTGACGACAACATTAGTCGACAACCAGCGACGCGGCGAGGTGATAGCGCGAGTAGGGCAAGCCTGTCGGGAGGGTCGACAAGCGTATTGGGTCTGTACGCTTATTGAAGAGTCGGAGGCGCTTGACGCACGACCCGCGGAAACTACCGCTGCCTCACTCAACGAGCAACTGCCCGATGTGAGCATAGGGCTTATTCACGGTCGACTAAGCAGTACTGAAAAAGAGGCGGTCATGGCCGCCTTTCAAGCCGGGGATATTACATTATTGGTAGCGACAACGGTCATTGAGGTGGGGGTCGATGTACCCAATGCGAGCCTTATGATCATCGAAAATCCTGAGCGCTTGGGACTTGCGCAGTTGCATCAATTACGTGGCCGAGTTGGCCGGGGGGCTACTGCCAGTTTCTGTGTCTTACTCTATCAATCGCCGCTTAGCCATAATGGAGCCTTACGCTTAAACGTGATGCGGGAGAGTAACGATGGCTTTTTTATTGCCGAGGAAGATCTGCGACTGCGGGGTCCTGGAGAGCTGTTGGGCACCCGTCAAACAGGCCTCATGGCCTTTAGAGTAGCTCAATTACCTGAGCATGAAGATCTCTTGGAGGAGGTCTCGCAATTGGCAGACGCTGTCGAGAAAAACTATCCGCATCGCTGCGCACAATTAATGGATCGCTGGACAGGCGAGCGGCGCGCTTTTGCCCGAGTCTAAAAGCTTGCGCGGCCACACTTTTCAAGGCCTCGGCTTACACGACGGTGCACAGGATCTTTCGGCCAATTACGCTAGGGGACTCGGAAGTCTTGACCAGTCACGCTACACTGCTGGCTAATCACTGTTGAGAATCTATCGCTATGGCGCCGAGTCACACCGCCCATCAACCAGCCTTGCCATCAAAGTTACGTGGGCTGTTAGAGATTATGCGTTTTGACAAACCCATTGGCGCATTGTTGCTGGCGGCTCCGACCGCCTGGGCCCTTATTATCGCCAGCCGTGGAGATCTAAGCTGGCGCTTAAGTATTATCTTTTGCCTCGGTGTTATTGTTATGCGGGCAGCGGGCTGCACGGCGAATGACTTGGCCGATCGGCATCTCGATGGTTTTGTCGAGCGCACCCGTCATCGCCCGCTAGTAACCGGTGCTGTGAGCGTTACCGAAGCCCTGATTCTATTGTTCATTTTACTAGCGGCCGCGCTCGGCTTGGTACTCCTCACCAACCCATTAACCATCTCCCTGTCACTGGTCGGCGCCGCACTGGCTATTGTCTATCCATTTATGAAGCGAGTGACGTATTTACCCCAGGTGGTACTTGGCGCTGCCTTCTCTTGGTCTATTCCCATGGCGTTTGCAGCGACTACGGGCGAATTACCCTCGGGCCTCTGGTGGTTGTTTGCTGCCAATCTTCTGTGGACTGTTGTCTACGATACCCAATACGCCATGGTCGACCGAGAAGACGATCTACGCATAGGCATCAAATCCACCGCCATATTGTTTGATCGGCTTGACCGCAGAATAATTGCCGTCTTGCAGCTTGCTGCCATTGCCTGTTTTGTAGCCTGCGGTAAGGCCTTTAACTTCGGACTGCTCTATTACCTCGCCATAGCCGTCGTCGGCATGATGTTTATTTGGCATCAATGGTTGATTAGAGATCGTGAGCCAACGGCCTGCTTCACCGCCTTTAATCAGAGTAAGTGGATTGGGCTCATTGTTCTCTTAGGGATAGTAGGACAATTCGCTGCTATCGACGTATGAACCCCTACTTACTGAACCGATTAAAAGGCCGATTTTGAGTACCTTACAGCTTGATATTCACCCATCCATAGACGAGATTGATCAAGCCCATTGGGATGAGTGGTTCGGTACCGATTATCCGTTTCTGCGTTGGCAGTTTCTCTCGGGTCTAGAAGCCGCTGCGTGCACGGGCGATCAAACGGGGTGGCGGCCCTTCCATTTGGTACTCAAGGAGTGCGGCGAAACAACCGATACGGTCATTGCGGTGGCACCCGCGTTTCTAAAAAGTCACTCCTATGGCGAATACGTATTTGATTGGGCATGGGCTGACGCCTGGCAGCGAACAGGTCGTGACTATTACCCGAAGCTGACGACCGCCGCGCCCTTTACACCTGCGACCGGAACGCGTCTCTACCTCAATGGCAACGCCGATCAACCACTCGCTAAGCTTATTTCTGCGGTTCAGGGGCTGTGTGAAAAACAAGGTATTTCTGGCTGGCATATCCTCTTTGATTCGGAATCCCTGTCCAACCAGCTTAGTGACCATCACTTCGTGCAGCGCCGCACCTGCCAGTTTCATTGGTTTAATAGGGGCTACCAAAGCTTCGACGATTTTTTAGGGACATTCAGCAGTCGCAAACGTAAAAACCTACGCAAAGAAAGACAGCAAGTACTCGACCAAGGACTGGTTATAGACACCTTGGAAGGGTCGGCTATTACCCCGGACCTCTGGTCATTCTTTCATCACTGCTATCAAGTAACGTACGCAAAACGTAGCGGTCATGGGGGCTATTTAACCCGAGCGTTTTTTACAGAGAGCTGCCCAACGCTCGATGCTCATACGGTCATGGTCGTTGCAAGAGTACAAGACAAGCCAGTCGCCGCTGCCTTGTATTTTCGCAGTAAAGACACCCTCTATGGGCGCTATTGGGGCTGCCTACAAGAATATGACTTTCTTCATTTTGAAGCCTGCTACTACCGAGGTATTGAATATTGCATCGACAAAGGCATTGCCACCTTTGATCCTGGCGCTCAGGGTGAACATAAAATTCAGCGGGGCTTTGAACCAACCCTCACCTATTCAAACCACTGGGTGGCAGAGCCCGGGTTCCAAGAGGCGATTGCTGATTTTTGTCGGGAGGAATGTTCGCACGTTCAGCAGTACCAAGCACAAGCTCGGCAATTGCTGCCCTTTAAAAACAGCGGCGGATCATAGCGCTGAGGGCGGGGCGTCTCTCAGAAACACCCAATTCTGTCCAACCGAGTGCTCAGGACAGAAGTAATAGCCCTCTCGGTCGAAGTCTTTAAGCCCCTCGGGGTCATTAAGCGCATGATCGAGTACGTAACGCGCCATCAACCCCCGCGCTTTTTTGGCGTAAAAACTAATCATTTTGTAGCGACCATTTTTTAGATCTTTAAACACCGGCGTGATGATCTGCCCGTCCAGATGCTTCGGCTTCACGGCCTTAAAATATTCGTTTGACGCGAGATTGACCAAGACAGCCGATTGACTTTTTTCGAGATCACTGTTGAGTGCCTGAGTAATGGACTCACCCCAAAATTCGTATAAGTTTTTGCCCCCACGATTGGCAAATTTTAACCCCATTTCCAGTCGGTAGGGCTGCATTAAATCAAGGGGGCGCAGCAGGCCGTAAAGACCTGATAATATGCGTAAATGCTGTTGGGCAAAGCCCAGCGCTTTGGCATTTAAGGTATCGGCGTCGAGGCCTGTGTAAACATCGCCGCGAAAGGCAAGGACCGCCTGCTTAGCATTGTCGAGAGAAAATTCGGACTGCCAATTCAAAAATCGATCATGGTTCAGGGTTGCAATGGCGTCACTGATCCCCATGAGCGAACGAAGTTCATCGAGAGATAGACGCCGCGCATCTTCGACAAGTGACGCTGATTGATCAAGAAACCGAGGCTGAGTCGCCTTGGAGGTGATTGATGGCGTGTCATAATCCAGTGTTTTTGCGGGTGACAAAACGGTAAGCACAGTGCAACCTCTCTGCTATCGACGTGTTAGAAATGATACCCTCTTTTATACCCTATCAGTAACTGTTGCAGCATTTTACTAACAGGTATCGTTACGCTGTCAGCATGCCAACAAAAGTTTGGAGAAACGACGTTGTCCGCTCACCTCGCCATTGTCACCACTATCGATCGTAGCATGTCCAAACTATCGGCGACGTTAGCCTGGCTACCGTTAGCTATGGCGGCCCTAACGGTGCTCGTTGTGACTTTGCGCTACGGCTTTGGTGTCGGTGCGATAGCGGCCCAAGAAGGCGTCATTTACCTGCACAGTACGCTGTTTATGCTGGGTGCGTCCTGTACGCTGAGCGCAGACAGCCATGTGCGTGTGGACGTGTTTTACCGCCATTTTTCTCCACGGGCTAAAGCGTGGGTCAATGCCTTAGGCCATATTATTTTTACCCTGCCGTTGTGTGTGCTCATTACTCTATCGAGCGCAGACTACGTAGGGGAGTCGTGGCTGACGCAAGAGACGTCGGCGGAGCCCGGCGGGATTCCAGCCGTCTTCCTTCTGAAAACGCTTATTCCAGTCATGGCGTGCCTACTCGCCTTGCAAGCGTTAGCAGAAATCCTCAGGTCGCTAGGGACGCTAACTGAGGGAACTGCGAATGATTGATGGCCAACTTGCGTTAGTGCTATTTGCCGCGGTGTGCCTACTGCTTATGCTCGGCTTCCCGGTAGCGTTCACCCTCGCGGGCACTGCGTTAGTCGCCGCAGCGCTGGGCACAATAGCGGGCGTCTTCGACCCTAGCTACCTCGCCGCACTACCCGGGCGGATGTTTGGCACCATGGGTAATGAAACACTGATTGCCGTACCCCTGTTTATTCTCATGGGGACCATTCTTGAGCGGGCTAAAATTGCGGAAGATTTGCTCACTAATATGGCAACACTATTCGGTCGTCGGCCCGGAGGCCTAGGGGTATCAGTGGTGCTTGTCGGCGCGCTACTCGCCGCAAGCACAGGCATTGTGGGAGCAACGGTCGTCACCATGGGTTTGCTGTCTTTGCCCACCATGCTGCGCGCGGGCTACAGCCCAGCGCTCGCTAGCGGCACCATCTGCGCCACAGGTACCTTAGGTCAAATTATCCCTCCATCCATTGCGCTAGTGTTACTGGGCGATATCATAAGCAGCGCTTATCAACAGGCACAGTTAAAGCTGGGCGTTATCAACACGTTAACCGTCTCGGTAGGTGATTTATTTGTCGGCGCGCTGCTACCTGGCGTGCTGTTGGTGGGCTTATATATTGTCTTTATTATTGGCTCTGCGACCTTATTTCCCTCAATCGCACCACCCGCTAAACAAGGACAATTAAATTTCAAAGCCTTATTCAATGGCCTTATTCCTCCGCTGCTGTTAATGGCGCTGGTACTGGGGTCAATCTTAGTGGGCGCGGCCACGCCAACAGAAGCCGCGGGAGTCGGTGCAATGGGTGCTCTGCTGCTGGCCGCAGTGAAGGGCCAAATAGACCGACCACGACTGCGTGAAATTGGGCTGTCTACGCTGCGAATTACCAGCATGGTGTTCATGATCCTCATTGGTGCGGCAGTGTTTTCCCTCGTGTTCCGAGGATTTGGCGGCGATCACTTCATCGAGTCGTTCTTCCAGGAACGCGTAGGGCATCCGGGAATGGCATTGTTGATTGTGATGGTGACCATTTTCCTACTCGGCTTCATATTGGATTTTATTGAGATAACGTTTGTCGTAGTCCCCATTGTTGGTCCCATATTACTGGCCATGGGTTTTGATCCAATATGGCTAGGCATTATGATTGCGCTCAATCTACAAACCTCTTTTTTGACCCCACCCTTTGGTTTCGCGTTGTTCTATTTGCGCGGAGTAGCGCCGGAGTCAGTGCAAACAACGGCCATTTACAAGGGTGTGATACCGTTTGTTGTTATCCAGCTTGGGCTACTCGCCATTTTGTGGCGCTGGCCGGCGCTGGTGACCTGGTTGCCCAGTGTCCTATAGCCCGTGATCGTCACAAGGACATCCGCCTACACCACACCCCTGTTTTAGGGCCTACCAATAGGCACCGTTTACCACTAAGAGACCACCATGAATGATATTGATGCCAACCCAACCCCTCAGGGCGAGCTATCGCTGCAGCAAGTCGCTATGCCAGGAGATACCAATCCCCATGGTGACGTTTTTGGTGGCTGGCTCATGTCGCAAATGGATTTGGGTGGTTATGTGACGGCCTGCGAAGTCGCCGGTGGTCGTGTCGCGACCGTCGCGGTAGAAGGCATGGCATTTTTAACGCCCGTGCACGTCGGTGCGGTAGTGTCCTGCTATAGCGATGTTCTCGAGGTAGGGCGAAGCTCGGTGCGAGTGATGGTGGAGGTATGGATTAACTCCCGACATGATGGTGAGCCCATCAAAGTCACCGAGGGAACGTTTATTTACGTGGCGATCGATCCAGATAAACGGACCCGACAAATTCAGGACTAAGTCAACGCTTACAACGACTGCTAGGCCGCCGTCAGGACTACTCTGAGGTCAATACTTGGTGACGTACATTGAGATAAGCGCGCTCAGATATTTCATGATAAGCCCGCACATCCTTGGCAAACTTGGCATAGGACGAAGCAATTTTGGTGGCCAATGGGTCGGACTTGGCGAGGGCGTCGAGCGCTATTGTCGAATTCTCATACAGCACTTGCAAGACATCGTCCGGCAGCTTACGCAGCTGCGTCCCGTCAGCCAGCAAGCTCTGTAACGATTCATTGTTTCGCGCCGTGAATTCGTCGAGGGTGTCTTGATTTACTGCCCGCGCGGCATGCCTGACAATTGCCTGCAAATCATCGGGTAATTGCGTCAAAGCGCGCTCATTGACAATAAACTCCAGCATGGCACCCGGTTCGTGCCAGCCTGGGTAGTAGTAGTACTCGGCCACTTGGTTCAGGCCCAAGGTTCGGTCGTTATAGGGGCCTACCCATTCGACGGCATCAATCACGCCAGTCTGCATGGAAGTATATATCTCGCCGCCCGAAATCCGCACTGCAGTGCCGCCGGAGGCGTTAAAGACTTCACCAGCGAGACCAGGAATGCGCATTTTGAGGCCTTCAAGATCTGCGGCACTGTTGAGCTCGCGGTTAAACCAACCGGCCATCTGAACGCCAGTGCTACCCCCCGCAAAAGGAACGACGTCAAAGGGCGCGTATAGCTCTCGCCAAAGTTCCAATCCGCCCCCGTAGTGCAACCAACCATTCATCTCTTGAGCGGTCATACCAAACGGTACCGCCGTGTAGAAAACCGCCGCAGGGATTTTACCTTTCCAGTAATAAGAAGCCCCGTGGCCGACTTCAGCCACTCCTTGGGATACGGCATCAAATACCTCAAAGGCCGGAACAATCTCTCCCGCACCGTAGACCGTCACCGTTAAACGACCACCGCTCATTTGTTTGACATAGCGGGCAAATTTCTCCCCGGCGCTACCAAGCCCCGGTAAGTTTTTAGGCCAAGTGGTGACGAGCTTCCAAGTAAATCGCTGATTCGAGCGATCGACTCCCTCGACGCCGGCTCCCTTCATAATCACGGTGGCACGATCAGTCGCCCAGAGTCCCGTTACCAAGACCAGTAATGCGACGACTAGAACGGTAACAACGGGCAACCAGCGCTTCTCAAACATACACTTCACTCATAAACTCTGTAAATTGGCATATTGCAGCACCAGCCACTTGCTGCCCTCAGCAAACCCAACTTCCACCCGCGCGTTCGCCCCACGACCTTCAAAATTTGTGACCACACCTTCACCGAATACTTGATGCAATACACGCTGACCCAAGCTTATACCACTCTCCGCATGGGCCGCACGGGTAGAGGGACCAAGGGATGACATGGGTCGTGATAGCGTATTGCCTAGCCTGACTTCGTTAATCAGCTCTGCCGGTATTTCACGAATAAAGCGCGAGGGTGTATTGTAATTTTCACTGCCGTACAGGCGACGGCTTTCAGCGTAGGTAATTACTAACTGTTGCATAGCTCGCGTGACGCCAACGTAACATAGACGCCGCTCCTCTTCTAACCGTCCCGGCTCATCAAGGGACATACGATGAGGAAACAGATTTTCCTCCATGCCGGCTAAAAACACCAAAGGGAACTCTAGCCCCTTTGCTGAATGCAACGTCATTAACTGAACGCTGTCTTCATGGAGATCAGCCTGGGCATCACCAGCATCAAGTGCAGCACCATCCAAAAACTGCTGCAAAGGTGACAAATCGGGATCTTCGGCAAGGAATGATTTTGCGGCCGACACCAGCTCCTCAAGGTTTTCTACCCGCGCCTGCCCACGCTCCCCCTTCTCTGCTCGATGATAATTAAGCAAGCCCGATTGATGAATAACATGCTCGGTCAGTTCTTCAAGAGGTAACTCAAGGGTCGTTGAATCCATATCGTTAATCAGCCCCTGAAAAGCAGCGAGGGCAGACAAGGCCCTAGCCGACAATAATTTTTCCTCCCGTGCAGCATCAATCGCGGACCATAGCGGTAGAGCCCTCGCCCTTGCCAGCTCTCTGAGATTGTCGATTGTTTTATTGCCGATGCCTCGGGGCGGTATGTTGATGACGCGCTCCAAGGCGGTATCGTTGGTACGCGCCAGCAGTAAGCGCATATACGATAGAGCGTTGCGGATTTCCAACCGCTCGTAGAAGCGCTGCCCACCGTAGATTCGATACGGGAGCTGCGCTCTAATTAACGCCTCCTCTAGCACTCGCGACTGGGCATTGGATCGATACAGCAGCGCTATTGAACGACGAGCATGGCCCTCGTTTATCCAGGCTTCTGAACGCTCAACGATAAATCGCGCTTCATCTTGTTCATTAAAGCCCGCGTAAAGGCTAATGAGCTCGCCCTGATCACCGGCGGTCCATAAGTCCTTGCCCAGCCGACCAAAGTTATTGGCGATAAGCCCATTTGCAGCACTCAAAATAGTTTGCGTGGAGCGATAGTTTTGCTCCAGTCGAATAATACTGCCACCAGAAAAATCGTCGCTAAAGCGTTGAATATTTTCAATCTTAGCGCCACGCCAGCCGTAAATCGACTGATCGTCATCACCCACAGCGACAACAGGAACCGACGTCCCTGCGAGGACGCGTAACCACGCGTATTGAATCGCATTGGTGTCTTGAAATTCGTCCACTAAAATCGTTTTAAAGCGCTGTTGGTAATGCAATAGTGTGTCGGGTGAATGAAGCCACAGCTCGTGAGCTCTTAACAGCAGCTCGGCAAAGTCAACTAAGCCACCTCGCTCGCAGGTCTGCTCATAAGCTTCATAAATGCGAACCATTGTCTTGGCATACAAGTCACCGTGAGGCGGCTCAATATGCTTAGCGCGTAAACCTTCATCCTTCTGTCCGTTGATGTACCACTGCGCCTGCTTTGGAGGCCAGCGCGCCTCATCTAAGTCGAGCTCCCGAGATACGCGTTTCACCAGCCTCAGCTGGTCGTCACTATCTAATATTTGGAAATTTTGAGGTAATTTAGCTTCGCGCCAGTGAGTCTTGAGCAATCGATGTGCTAACCCATGGAAAGTGCCCACCCACATGCCGTGCGTCGGGATGTGCAGCATCTCTTCAATGCGATTACGCATTTCCCTAGCGGCCTTGTTAGTGAAGGTCACCGCTAAAAGAGCGTTAGCGGATACTTGCTGCGCACGTACCAGCCAAGCAATGCGATGCACAAGTACTCGGGTCTTCCCCGAACCCGCCCCCGCCAAGACCAAAAGATTGCCTGGCTCAGCGGCGACCGCCTGCCGCTGCGCATCGTTTAAATCATTGAGAATATCTGACACATCCATGGCGAAAGTTTACCGGAAAAATGACTTCATTCCGTCAGGAAATTCGTGTTCTATTGTCATCACAACGCAATAACTCGGCTGAGTGGATGACTTGCACTTTTTTTCTGGTAACCTCTACGCTAGCTTGTTAATAGGACACCGCTAACCATGACCGATGAGGAGGAGGACAAGCGCCGGGTAATGACGCCGCCCAGTGAATGGGGGGATGGGGGAGATGCCAATGAACAACTGTTGGATGGTGATAGTGGATGGCTTAGCAACGACGACCTCAGCCCAGCCCCGGCATCGCCAGCCCAAGAAGCTGACGCCTCGCCAACGGATAGCGGCCTAGAGGAAACCGATCCTAGCAAAACCCCACATGACACCCTAGGTGGCGCGGACCATGACGGTTCTGATCCGATGGATGAGGCCGATACTAATCCGCCAAGTGAACCCAGCAGCAGCTGGCCAGATGACCTTGACCTCAGCCTTGACGACGATCTTACCATTAGTGATGTCGCCTATAAATCAATAATGACGCCGGGCATGGGCGACTTTGACGCGACTAACGCCAGCGGAAATATCAGCGCATCTTCGGATCGCCCAGCCGCCAGCACCATAACCTCAACGCAGGAGAGCATTGACGAAGACGGGTGGATCACGGCAGAAAACGCTAATGACATCGTTGGCCTACCGGAGGACACAGCGTTTGACCCGGCAACAAATCCAGACGCCAGCAACCATTGGCCCCATAGTGACCCCGAGGGCTCGGAAGACATCCTCACAGACCACCAATCGACTGTCGAGGAAGCCAGACCCAAGCTCCCGCTATGGTCAATCGCCGCAATAGCCGCCGCCCTTGTCCTATTGATTATCGGTAGTTGGGGCGCTATCAGCGAGCGCTCAAAGCTCACTGCGCGTGTTTCGGAGCTGCAAATCGCGCTAAGCAATAAGTCCCGCCAAGGCGACATGACTAGAGCACAGGAGCAAACTCTGGAAAGAGATAATAAGTCGCTTCGGCTACAGCTCAGTAGTTTGCGGGACCAGTACGGTGCCTTAGCCGATGAAATAGCGATGCTACAAGAAACAATGATTACATCCGTCAGTCAGCCACAAACCGCTCCAGAACCGATTGAGCCGGAACAGATGGCGGCAATAGAGGGCGTAACTTCAGACTTGACGGTGATTGCTTCAGACAGCAGCAGCGACATTGCTACCTTTGACAGTGTCGATGTTGCCGAGGAGTCGATACCTGAGCCCATACCTGAGTCGACACCTCAAGCAATAGCCAACAAGCCCGCTATCAATGGTGCCGTAACCGGCAATTGGTTCGTTAACGTTGCCGCTTACTCTAAGCAGTCCATGGCTGAGGAGTGGGTGGCCACATTGGCGTCCAGCGGATACCCAGCCAGTATTAGCGAAACACAGGCGAACGGTACCACCCTATACCGTGTGCGAGTCGGGCAGCTTCCATCCCGGACAGTGGCGGCAGACCTACGCGCGCAGCTTGAAAAAAGCTATGGTATCGGCCCGCTGTGGGTAGGAAAGGAGAAGCTAGGTGAACCATCAGCGAGTCAACAAACCGATCCAGCGCCAACAGCTCCTCTACCGACACCGGCAGAGGCCAGTGGCCGAGTTACCGACACGGTAGCACCTGATATTAATCTCACCACCACCACTAGCAAAGGCGGCTGGTTTATTTATGTTGATACCTACTCCGAGGGCTCCGCCGCAGATGCGCTAGCCGAACAGATCAACGCCGCCGGATTTGACGCTAAAGTAGCGGTAGAGTATCGATCTGGCGAGCTGTTTTATCGCTTGCAGGTCGTGGGCATCGCCAATGAGTCACAGGGCAAAAGTGCCATGGCCACGCTATCGGCACTGCCTAGCATGCCCCGCCTTCAACTGCGGCAATACTAGTAAGCAACCATCACGATGTTCCAAAACCATTGAATAAACAGGGGAAAATACTATGAACACCTCACTTAAAACACTGCTTCTCGCGACAGCATTGACATCCGTCAGTGCACTGGCCGATGACTGTGCGCTCGGTGATGCTCCAGGACTACCCAATGGCGCTTCGTCGTCTATGGATGAGATGGTCGCGGGACAACAATCAGTCAAGGCGTTTCAAGCCGACGCCCTTGCTTATCGAGCTTGTCTTGATGAGGGCATGAAGGCGATTGAATCTGCGGCAGCGGAGGGTGATGAGGACGCGGCCGATAACTTCAAAATAATGACCGACGCCTATAATGCGTCGGTGGCGACAGAAGAGGCGTTAGCGAATGATTTTAATGCCGAAATTCGCGCGTATAAAGCCGCAAACCCCAGCTAGTACTGCCATCAAGCCGCATCGCTGGAGTGAGCGGCATATCGCGCTCACTGGGCGATGAACCCGGCGCGCCGTAAGGATCGGGCGGGCTATCAACAGGCGTCGTGCTCGGTGTCGACCCGCACTAAATTCTTGCCAACTGTGGCTCCCTTCATCATGTCACTGTAGGCCCTTCCCGCGTTGGGCAGGCCTTCGGTGATATTTTCTAGTACTGTGATTTCCCCCTGCTCAACCCAAGCATGCAGCTGTTCCATAGCCTCAGGGACTTTATCCATGTACGAATAGAGCAGAAAGCCGCGCATAGTGAGCTCTTTCTCGACGATCTTCCATAGGTTGTAAATAGGCGTCGGATTGTCCGGGTCGTTATAATCGCTGATCATGCCGCAGCCAATCACTCGGCCAAAAGCGTTCATACAGGTCAGTACCGCATCCAGCGTGCGTCCACCGACGTTGTCAAAGTAAACATCTACCCCTTCTGGGCAGGCTGCGGCGACCGCTTGTGCAAGATCATCGACTGCTTTGTAGTTAACCGCAGCATCAGCGCCTAAGGTGTTCGTGATTAATCGCGCCTTTTCATCGGATCCTACAATACCCACTACCCGACAACCGCACAGTTTAGCAATCTGACAGGCCATTGAGCCGGTGGCTCCCGCGGCAGCACTAATCACCACGGTGTCACTTGGCGCTATCTTGCCAATTTCATGTAAACCAACATAGGCGGTTTGACCCGAGCCCCCAAGACCACCCGAATAATAGGACAGGGGGATGCCTGCTTTGGGGGAAAGCTTTGACAGCAGAACGGTATTTGCGTCACTCAGTGAGTAGTCTTCCCAATGGTGCAAACCAAAGATAATGTCACCCACCTCAAACCCATCGAGCTTGGACTCAATAATCTGGGCCACTGAGGGGCCGCGAATGGCGCCGCCGAGTGGAATCGGCTCAAAATAATTGGCTTTGCCGTCAAGCCAGCCGCGAATAGCCGCCTCGAGAGAGAAGTACATATTGCGCACGAGCATTTGTCCCGTGCTAGGTGACGGTACGGCGGCTTCTACACACGCAAAATCCGAGGGCAGCGGTACGCCTTGTGGGTGGGATGCTAAAACGATTTGCCGATTGATCACGTCAGTCTCCTACTGGGTTAACTGTGCTATCGGGATAGTTGACTAGTCGGCAGGAGGGTTTTTTGGCACGCCAGGTACGTTGGGGTCTGGACCTAACCAAGCAGAAGCAGAGTCTTCCCAGCAGTTGAGGTTAACCTCTAGCCAATCAGACACATCCATGGTGCCAGCCTTGATAAATACCTGACCGGCGATCTCCTCAACAAAGGTAAATAATTGGCTGCCACAGTGCGGACAAAATCCGCGCGTTACATGGGAGCCGTCAGTTCCTCGACTGGCAAACGTTTTCACCTCACCCTGAATATCCACCGCCGCTTGCGGAAACATAGCCACCGTGGCTTTACCAGATCCCGTTACCCGCTGGCAATCCTTGCAATGGCAGTGGAAAGCTGTCACTACCTTCGTCGGGTCGCAACCATAGCGCAGTTGGCCGCATAAACATCCGCCGGTTGTCATTACTAGTCTCCATCTGCTTTGCTCAGTGGGCGACGCAGCATTCGCCCTACTGATGGGCGGTAAAAAGACACGATCATCCTTATCAAGCACCCTTCGTTTGCCCTAAATAACGCTGAAAGTTTGAGCTTCACTAGGCGTATCCGGACCCCGTTTATCTTACACCAAGATGGCGGTCTGGTGGGGGTCAAGGTTGGGGGCCCGCTTGTCGAGATCCGTTGTCCATTGAACTTGCTGGTTTGCTGCTGCAATCGTTCTGGCATAGGGTTCACCCTCGGCGAATGATGGTCAGGTGTGCTTCTCTGTGGCTTGCAAAAATATAAATCAGCTCTAGTATCACAGGACGCTGTGCTAACAAACTATGCTAAAGGACCAACCCCGTGAGCCACTCAGACATCCCTCTCGTTACCCTACCCACGCATCCGGACACCATGGATGGGCGTGACCCCACGTCAATACGCGGTGACAGCATTTCGGGCGACCGCTACTACTCTCATACCTTCATGAAACAAGAATGGGACCACATGTGGACGGCCATTTGGCATGTGGCGGGGCGCACAGCCGAGCTTGAACAAGCCGGGGATTTTGTGGTCCACGATTTCATGCACCAGTCAGTCATCTGTGTAAAGCAAACCGATGGATCTATCCGAGCGTTCTACAATGTCTGTCAACATCGAGCGCTACGACTGGTCGATGAAAGCTCCTCGGTGAATGAATTCCATTGCCGCTATCATGGCTGGGTGTGGGGTATTGATGGCCGACTACGCGCGGTTCAGGACCCAGAAAATTTTTCCCAAGGAAACCCCTGCGGTAAGCTAACGCTGAAGGAGCTGCGCTGCGATATCTGGGGTGGATTAGTGTGGTATTCCTTTAGTGACGACAGCCCTGAGCTGATGGATTACTTGCATCCACTACCCGACATTTACAAAAATTATCCCATGGACACCGCTGTCCGTATTTTTGCTCGAAAAATCAAGCTCAATACCAACTGGAAGTTTGCTTCAGTAAATTTTAGCGAGTCCTATCACACTCGCACCGCCCATCCGCAAGTTCCACCGTGGATTGATCAGGACTACTGGAGCGCTCGCTCAGAAATCTGGCCCAACGGGCATGGGCGAACCGTGCAGCCAATGCGCCCTAGTTTGCGCGACAGACTGCCGGAAGGAACCCCACATCCCTTTGATGGTATTTTAACAATGTGGGGTATTAATCCCGACAGCTACCCTGATTTTGACACCAAAGCCCTCCAAGGCTGGCTAGATTTGAAGGCCGCAAAAAGGCGTCTTTGGAAGGACAAGGGCTATCTTCATTATGAGCATATGAACGACGAGGAATTAACCGATAGTCCTCACACGGTCATATTTCCCAATGTCACCATTTCATTCTTACCCGACAACCTCATTTTTTTTCGCACCGAACCGGACCCCACAGATCCGACCAAGTGCACGTTTGATTTATGGTGTATGGCGTTTCCGGTAGAGGGCCAGAAGGAAGCACATGGCATCATGACTCAAGGCATGTATCCGGTCGTCGAATGTGAGCCAGAGACCTGTGACTTTCAGGGTGGAAAAGGTATTCCAGAGATTGTTGATAGCATTGTTTGGCAAGATATGATGCTCTCAGAAGCACAGCAAAATGGCTGGCAGTCCATGGGTTTTAGTGACTACTACCTCGCGGATCAGGAAACCCGGGTGCGCTATTTTCACGACACGCTAAACGATTATTTGGAAGGTCGTAAGGGTAAGGCCCGCCATCAATAAGGGTCGTTACCCTCGGCCATCGGCTCTAGGGGTCACCGCGAAGTAGCTCTTCTGCAGCGCCTTCGAGTGCAGCTAGGCAGTGCTTTTAGGTTTTTAAAGCTGGACACTTAGATTAAGATCGAGGCAGCCAACACATTCTACCGATCTAATGAGGTGCGCATGACGTCTCACAAGCCGACAGCTTTGGCACAGGCGCTGGGGCGCCCCCCCAAAGAACGCGACATTGCCCTGCGCTCAGACACCATTAGTGCAGATCGCTATCTCTGCGCTGATTATCTCAGACATGAGTTTGAGAGTGTCTGGCACAAAATATGGAATATTGGGGGCGTGGCGTATCAAATGCCCGAGCCTGGAGATTTTCTCACTGCCGACATTGGCATCGATTCAATCATTATGGTGCGTCAGGACGACGGTTCAGTCAAAGCGCTTTTTAACGCCTGCCCGCACCGAGGTACGCGCATCACCGAAGCGAGTGATGGGCATGCACAACGCTTTGCCTGCCCTTATCACGGCTGGGAGTTTAACCGCGAAGGCGTTGTCACCTTTGTGCCAGATGAAGAAGACTTCAAAGAAAGCCCCTGTGGCAAAGCACGACTCAAAGACATGCGGTGCGAGGAACGCTTTGGGTTTATTTGGTTCAATTTTGATAGCGATGCACCTTGCTTAGACGATTTCCTAGGTGAAACCATCACCCGTGAGTTAGATGCGCACCGCATTGAAGATATGCTGCGAGTGCTGGACATGACCGCCGAGGCAAGCTGTAACTGGAAAATAATCACTGATAATTTCAATGAGGCATACCACGTAAAGGTACTCCACCCTGAACTCATCCCCTACATAGCGGCTGACTATCAAGACTGCCAGTTTGATACCTTCGCCAATGGCCACAACCGCGGGTGGTTTCCCTCGTTTCTACCCTCCAAGCAATACGGTAGCGATACTATTGGCGAACCCTTGAAGAGCATGGCCAGGATGTGGGGGCTTAATAGTGATGACTACGTGGGTCGAGAAAACTGGCAACAATTACGCGTGGACATCCAGCAGGCCAAAAGGACGCAAGGCCCAGCCAAAGGCTATCATCACTACACCCATCTTGCTGATTACCAGCTGACCGATTATGTTATTTACAATTTATTTCCAAACAATGTTATTACCGTTGGGCCCGATGGCGTACAGCTACTCAGACCCCGGCCACATCCCACCGACCCTGCTCAGTGCCTGTTCGATCATTGGTGGTTAGTCAACAAAGTAGAGGGGCAAGCCAGCACGCCCTCACCCGCCGGAGGCCCGGACTTACCCGTTGAAGATGCCATGCATGAGCATGTCCGCTACGGAGAAAAAAGTCTAGGAACGACCGCCGATCAGGATTTGAGTATTGCCAAGATGCAACAGCTAGGGCTCGGTTCAGCGGGCTTCCAAGGCTACTGGATGCCCGAGCAAGAACGTCGCGTGCAATCTTTCCATGAAACGTTAAATGATTTAATGGGCAACTAAGTCCCTACACGGCAATGGCTGCGCAAGGTACGCAGGCTTCAAGGCCGCTTGAACCGCCGCCGACCGAGTAACAACCGGTCGACAATGGCTACTCGGCGCACATACACTCCGCTCACCGGGTGGCAAACCCCATGACTTCGCACTCCACAGCCATGGGCAGGCAGACGCTACACCGCCGGGGATTAAAACTGCAAACGCTTAGTGAAGCCGCCGTCAAGCACAACGTTGGTGCCCGTGGTAAAACCCGACCGGGGGCTGGCTAGAAAGGCGACCATATCGGCAATTTCTCGCGCTGAACCCATACGACCCATCGGTATATTGGCTAGCGTGCCTTCATAAATTTCGGGCATAGCTTGTTTGATCTGATCCCATGCACCGCCCTCAATAAACACTGGGCCAGGGCTCACCGCATTCACACGGATACCCTGAGGGGCTAAGTCTTGTGCCAAGTTACCCGCGTAGTTGAGCAGCGCTGCTTTGATGGCGCTATAGGGAACTGCACCGGCAAACGCCTCAAGTGCGGCCGTTGACGAAATAACAACAATCGCGCCACTCGCTGATTTTTCAAGCCATGGTTGGACCAACTGAACCCCCCGCCAAGTCGATAGCATGTCAGCCTCAAAATTGGCGCGCCAACCGTCCTCAGAGGCATCGGCGCCACCGGCTGATACATTGGGCACAAAGATATCAATGCCGCCCAAAGTGTCGGCGCAGTGGTTGACCCAGTGGGCAAGCGAGTCAGCATCCGCCACGTCGACGGCACTACCCACCACGGTAGCTCCTTTAGCACTCAGCTCTTCTACCGCTTGCTTGACCTCATCACTATTACGCGCGCAAATGCCTAGTTGACAACCTTCTGCAGCGAGAGTTTCTACAATACCTCTGCCTATTCCTTTCGTTGATCCGGTAACTAGCGCCACTTTTCCCTGCAATTTTAAGTCCATTATTCACCTCCAATGGTGTGGTTATTTAAACGTTATGTGATCCTGTATTACGCGGCATCAACAACGGCGATAAACGTTTCAAGGGCTTCATCGCGACTGACAATCCAACTATCAAGCGCTGCCACTCGCTTGAAATAATGCCCCACGATATACTCATCGGTTGTTGCAATGCCCCCGTGTAGTTGAATAGCTTCTTGCGTAACATGGCGAGCCGCATTAGCCGTCTTGACCTTACAAGCCAGTATTAACGCCCATTCATCAGTCGCACTGTTATCGTGCGCACGGCATGCAGCTGCAACGAGTGAGCGGCATAATTCAACCTCAATCAGCATATTGGCCATACGGTGCTGCAGCGCCTGAAAGGACGCTAACGGCTGGCCAAACTGTACGCGCTGCTTGGTATAGTCGACCGTCGCTCCCAGAGCCGCGTCCATCGCACCTAAGGCTTCCGCGCTGGCTATTAGCGCAGCACGGGCACGGGCCCGGGAAAACGCGTTTATAGCGACCTCACCGCTGGCCATCAAGGCAGATGCCTGAATATGGATATCAAAGCAAATATTCGCGCCGCTTCGGCCGTCGTACGTTTTATAGGCCTCCACGGTGAGGCCCCGTGCGTCTCTCTCCACGAGTGCATAGGCAAACGCTTCACCCAAGCAGGCCGTAATAATAAAATGCGTGGCGCTACCACCGCCGGCCACAAAGACCTTCTCCCCCGTTAAGCGATACCCGCTCTCTGTAGGCTGAAGAAGGGCCCGGGTGTTCGTGACCGATGGTGCAGCATCAGCCTCCGCGTGGGCAAGGATAATGTGTATCTCACCCGTCGCCATTTTTTCTATCACGGCGTCGGGGGTGTTCACGCCCTCATGGGTCAGGAGTGCGCCAGCCACTACGACAGAATCAAATACCGGCTCTATTACCAAAAAACGACCAAATTGTTCAGCGACCACCGCGCATTCCTGCATGCCAAAACCTAAACCACCCTGCTCCTCGGTGAAGGGCATAGCCATCCAGCCCATGCTTGCCATGGCAGTCCAGTGGGGCTCACTCATAAACTCACTGCTGCTAACCACCTCTCGTCGGCTGTTGAAGTCATAGTTGTCGCGTAAGTAACGCTCCGCGGCGTCATGCAGCATTTGCTGATCTTCAGTAATCATAAACTTCCTCCCCCGCGCTTAAAGCTTAAGTATCTGCTTGGCGATGATGGCTCTTTGTATCTCCGCTGTTCCGCCATAAATAGTCGCAGCGCGGTTATTGATGTATTCGGCCATCGCCGTCAGCGCATACCCTGGCGCCGGTGTCTTGCCAGCATAGCGCGGATTTAGGGAGTCCGGATGATAAGGCGTAGCCGCTTGACCCACCGCGTCAACACTCAACGCATTAAAGCGCTGGCCGAGCTCAGTGCCTGCGCACTTAACCAGCGATGACAGGGCGCCCGGATTTCCCCCTGAGCTTAACGTGCCTTTTATTCGTAATTCTGTTTGCTCCAAGGCCATTGCCTCAATCTCTGCCTCCGCAAGACGGTGACGGAACACCGGATCCTGTAGCTTTGATTTGCCATTACGCGCCTTAACCGATTGAGCCTGGCAGCGTAACTTCGCTAACTGCTTTTTAATATCAATGGTAAAATTATGCCCGCCTCGCTCAAATTCCAATAAATATTTAGCGACCGACCAGCCTTCGTTTTCATTTCCCACTACATTAGCAACAGGCACTCGCACGTCTTGAAAAAAGACCTGACATTGCTCAATCTGGCCGTCAAGGCTAACAATGTCAGTCACCGTAATGCCCGGGCTATTGAGATCGATTAACAGAAAACTGATGCCCGCCTGTGGCTTCACCTCCTTGTTCGTTCGGACTAGACAAAATATTCGATTGCTGTGTCGAGCCATGGACGTCCAAATCTTGGTACCGTTTACGACATAGTCGTCTCCGTCTCGTACCGCCGATGTTTTAAGCGAGGCCAAATCGGAGCCAGCACCAGGCTCCGAATAACCCTGACACCAAATATCTTCTGCGGAGAGGATACGCGGCAAGTAAAAAGACTTTTGCTCATCGGTACCATAATGCATGAGCATGGGTCCGAGCATTTGGATAGCCATCATGACGATACTGGGAGCGTTGGCGAGCTTACATTCTTCCTGAAAGATATAGCGCTGGTTAATGTCCCAACCGGTGCCTCCATATTCCTTAGGCCACTCGGGAGCAACCCAACCTTTATTATGAAGAATCTTATGCCATTTTAGCGCCGCCTCGAAGTCTGAAAATACCGACGTTGTTAGTTCTCCTGCTCGGACTAACTCTGGGGACAGTTCAAGGGCAAGAAAGTCCCTCACTCCCTGTCGGAACAGCTTGTAATCAGTCATAGTTTGCGCAATCCGTCATAAAATAATGTCCCCGTCACAGTTGCAGGCCAGCGTCTATTAACTGGCGTCTTAGCAACTCTTTTTGCACTTTCCCTGACGCCGTTTTGGGTAATGCTGACGTCAGCTCAAGGTGCTGCGGCCACTTCTGTTTCGCTACCCCGAGCTTGTCAAGGGTATCAAGTATCGTGGCAAGGCCTAGCACAGTATTCGGGTCGATGACCACGAATGCGGCGACGCCTTCGCCAAGACGCGCATGGGGCGCAGCCACCACTGCGACCTCCACTACGTCAGGGTGCTCTAATATCGCCTCTTCAATTTCTCGGGCAGAGAGGTTTTCTCCCCCGCGAATAATAATGTCCTTCTTTCGATCGGTGATCACCAACGCACCACTTTGGAGTAATTTTCCAACATCGCCAGTCTTAAAAAACCCGTCGGCATCAAAGGCTGCTGCCTGTTGGTCTGGGTCTGAATAGCCAAGCATCATGGCCGGTCCACGGACGACAATTTCACCCTCCACTCCCGACCCTAAATCAGCGCCATTATCGTCGTAAATACGCACATCATAATTGTAAATGCGGCCATCAGTCTCCGCTGCTTGCTGCCTATTTGCAGGCTCAGGAAACCCCACTGTCACCAGTGGCACCTCAGTGGAACCATAAACCCGAACTGCCTGACAATCCTTAAGAACGTCGGTGGCCGCATAAATTAAGCTAGGGGGCACCGAGGCACCGCCACAAGCAAACAGCCGAAACCCGGGTAGTGACTTGCCCTGCGCCTTGCAGGTATCGGTCAATTGTTGCAGGAAAGGGGTGGCGCTCACACAGGTGGTGGCACCGTACTTCTCGATGAGGGCGATGGCTTTTTCTACCACCCACGCTTCCATTAATAATGAGCGCGTCGTCGTGAAGAAAGGCAGCTCAATACCGTTTACATACCCTGTTATGTGCGTCACCGGTGAGGGCATCAGCATCAAATCCTCATCGGTCAAGCGCCAGCCTGATACACCGTTATCAAGGGCTTTCGCAAGCGTATTGTGACTGTGGCGCACTGCCTTTGGGTTGCCTGTCGTTCCAGACGTATACAATATAATTTTGACGTCGTCGGGATCGACTGGCGCGACGTCGACGTCTGTTGCATCACCATAGGACAGCCATTCGTGAAAATGGCTAAAACCATCAGGTAGCGCATTTTCAGCACCCACGCAAACGACGTGCTCCAGCAACGGCAAATGGCTTTTAAGCTGCTCCACCATCTCAGGGAAATTAAATTGACGGTATAGCCCGGGGATAAACACAATTTTTGCCTGCGCGTCTTTCAAAATAAAAGCGACTTCCCGGCCCCTATAAATCGGCACTATAGGGTTGATCACCAGGCCACAGATAGACGCCGCAATGGCAACAATGACCGACTCGACAATGTTGGGCAGTTGAAAGCTGAGCGTATCACCGGGCTTCAATCCAGCTTTTTGCATTGCGCTGGCGAGCAGACGGCTCTGGTTCCATGCATCGCCATAGCTCAGTGTTGCGCCGCTATCAAACACAATGGCGACCTCTGTCGGTTGGCTGCTCGCCAATTGTGAAGCCACTTGAGCGAGGGTCGTATGTCGATAACTGTGATCGCTGATCAGATTCATTGCTGCAGACATGCCCTAGTGTGTATTGTTATTGATGTTGCATAGCACCGCCATCTGACGAGCTGACAATATAACAGCAAGTTTAGCGCAAACAAACTCGATTGTTTGTTATCGGCGAACGCGCAACACTGCGTTTATTTGCCACTGAAGGCGCTCTACCCTAATAGGGAGAAAAGCACGGCTATCCCAGTGATGATGTCAGTGACTACTTAAACGCTTGACATAAGAATAGCTAGGCTACTAACGTGTAAAAAAGCAAATCCGCTGGTCGTTTATGCTCTCATGCATAACTGGCGCGACAATGCTGGAAACATTTATGAGTAAGCCAACGGCTACTGCCGTGCCATCTGCGCAGCAAATGCTAGCTAAAATCCAGATTGAGAAACGACTGGCTCAGCACGCCAGAGGGATTGATCGCGCTGATGAAACGCTCTTGCGTACCGCCTACCATGACGACGGTAGCGTAGATTATGGCTCTTTAAAGGGGCCAGCAGCGGTATTTGCGCAGGCAATCGCCGCTATGCATCAACATGCGCCCATGTCTCTGCACCGCCCTAGCAATACAATGATTAAGCTACTCGGCAATGAGGCAATCAGCGAGTCTTATGTTATGGCCTGGGTCACGCTGCCTACTGATGGCGATGCCCAGCCCCACTGGGTGGGTGGTCGCTACTTAGACACGCATCGGTGTAGAAACGGCGATTGGCGGATGCAGCATCGTCGCTACATCCTGGACTGGATTGCGCAGTATCCCCAAGCGCCTGAGGCTGAAAATAGCGCCGCATTTTCACTCACTACCCTCACCCCAACCGGAGGACATTACCTGAGTGACCCTGGTAATGCCCTGCTCATGGCTTATGGCGCAAACTCTGCGAAAGCAACAAGGGAGCAACCCCCAATGAACAATACCGATGCCTTGGATCAGGTCATTTCGCATCACGCCATTGTCGAGCTAGGCTGCAAATATGCACGAGGGGTTGATCGCGGCGACCCAGACATCATCATGACCGCTTTTCATGATGATGCTTCGGTGATATCAGGTGCGTTTAATGGCTCTGCAAAGGCTTTCGCTACCGAGGTGACCAAGATGATCGACGACATAGCATCGTGCACGGCACATACTGTCACCAATCACTGGATAGAAATAGACGGTGACAACGCGGTAGGCGAAAGCTACGTCATTGCCTATCAGGGCCTTAATGGGGATCAGCCACTCAGTGTGCTGACAGGTGGACGCTACATCGATAAATACGAGCGCCGCCATGGTCGGTGGAAAATCGCACAACGAACGTTCGTCAGTGACTGGACAACAACCAGCCCAGCGAAAGATCTCCTTCACCTAGGCATGTTCGCTGACATGGAGAAAGGCCAACGTAACAAAAGCGATCCGGTCTATGCGTTTTGGGACAGCCTGTCAGCCCCGTAACGCTTTATACTGGGCACCGCACTCACCGGTGTACAAACGCGCGCAATAACAGCCACCCGTAAAGGAGTTTTAGTAATAATGCCTGCCATAACCTTCATTTCAGATAGCGGTACCACCACTGTCGTAGATGCAACCAGCGGCGACAGTGTCATGCAAGTCGCCCTCAACAACATGATCGAGGGTATCGTTGGGGAATGCGGTGGCTGCATGAGCTGCGCAACGTGCCATATTTATGTAGACGACGCTTGGGCAGGAAAAGTTGGGCAGGCGGGCGTAGATGAGCAAGCAATGCTGCAGTTAGCGGTCAAACCCAGCGAAAATAGCCGGCTTAGCTGTCAAATCACCGTCGGTGATGATCTTGACGGGCTTATTGTCAGACTCCCTGAATCACAATTTTAGGCCCGCCCTATGCGGTCTGAGTGGCGTACTCTGCTGCTTAGCCAGCCGCTCACTATACGGTCTGGCCAACCGCAGCGTTCGATTGGCGCGGTGCCTTCATTAACACCATTACTTTGGCTTCAACAGCTCCCTTAAATCGACCGCGGGGTTAGCCACCACGTCGACCGGAATAGAGCCGCCTCCGGACAGTACTTTTTTTGTCACCATGAACTCAAGGGGGCTATTGACGGCATCGCACGCCAGTAAGGCATCGCCCTTGAAGTAGAAAGCAGCGAAACTGCGCCCGGCACTCACATCGCCTCTCACCACAATAGTATCGAATCCCTGTGATAGCCCGGCGATCTGCAGTTTTACGTCATATTGGTCAGACCAAAACCATGGCAGCGCGGCCGACGGCCGAGGTTGTCCGCAAATCGCTGCTGCCGCGCATTTGGCTTGGTCATTCGCGTTTTGAACAGACTCAATACGCAGCGACTTGCCATACAGCGCGTGGACTTGTCGCGCGCAATCACCTACCGCGTAAATATCATCAAGGGACGTCTGGCAATCCTCATTCACCACAATGCCATCATCCACCTCAACCCCGGTAGCCTCTGCTAGTGCTGTATCGGGACTGATGCCCACGCCGACAATCACTAAGTCTGCGGGTACGGACCGACCATCTTTTAAGACCACAGCCTCAACGCTTGACTGCCCTATTAGTTGGGACGCCATCGCAGAGGTGAGTATTTCAACACCCTCCTCTTGATGAATACGCTGATAAAAAGCGGAAATTTCGGGACCCGTTACACGTGCTAACAGTCGATTCTCCGCCTCTAATACAGTAACCGACATACCGAGCTTTGTTAATGACGCTGCGGTTTCCAGTCCAATGTAGCCTCCGCCAATAATCACCGCCCGAACACCTTGTTTGGCTCTCGACTTAATCAGCTGAACGTCATGAGCATCGCGCAATACGCAAACCCCCTCCAGGTCTGCTCCGCCAATGGGCAGCCGTCGCGCAAGGCCGCCAGTGGCGAAAACGAGCTGGCTTCCTGTGAGCTGCCTTCCATCATCCAGGGTCACCGTTTTTGCCTGTCCATCAACAGCAACTACACGGGCGCCGAGGTGAGTGGTGATACCCGCTTTTTCATACGCAGAAGCCGGGCGAATCAATAGTTCGTCAATCGACTTATCTTCGGCAAGAAACGCTTTTGATAATGGCGGTCGATGATAAGGCAAATAAGGCTCATCACCGATGAGATCGATCGCCCCGGTCCACCCCTGTTGACGCAAGCTTGCCACCAATTGGGCGCCAGCGTGGCTCGCGCCAATAACGATGCACTTTTCCATAAAGTAGCCTATCCTATGTGTGTAGTCGCGCTGGCAGTCCCGAAACGCCGCTGGCTTTTATTTTGTCCAAGATCACGAATTAAAAAAACATGGTTGTCTGTTTTATTAATTAGCGGTACAAATAGCGCTGTGAATCCGTCGGCTTGTGCTTGCCATCCAGGCGTTAGCCTCGGCCTTCAGCCAACCGTCGCCGTTAATAGGGCACACTGCGAATGCCTGCGCAGTAAACCGCTACCTATCGTCACCGCGCTGCTGATACTTAACTATCCACAAAAGAGTAACCGTTAAACAAACCACAGAGGATTTAACCATGACCCAAGATGAAATGCTCAACGTCATCAATGAACTGTATGCTACCAGTGGCGCGGGGGATTTCGATAGTGCCGAAAAGCTTCTCCATGACGACTTAGTCATTGTCGAAGCTGACGGATTGCCTATGGCGGGCACTTACAGAGGAAAATCCGCACTGCGTGACTTATTTACGCAGGTGATGGGCATGATCGAAGTCGCTGGACTTAGGCGCGTAGAAACGACAACCGGTGGTGACTATGCCGTGACTATTTTGTATTTCGAGTTCGCTGATCCCAGCCTAAAGCCAGCCCATTTGTGTGAGCTATTTCGCTTCAAGGATGGCAAGGTCTGCGAGATTACCCCGTACTACTTTGACCCCGCGACAATGGTGGCTGCCCATGAGGCCTTTAAGCGCAAGCACAGTTAAGTCAGATTGAGCAGCCTCGGGAGCGGCCTCCCAGCCATAGAACTCATCCCATCCCCGGCCCGCCTCAGGACGGCGCTTTATTTTGGCGTGTACCAGACTGGGGACGAGTACGCACGCTCTTGAATAACACCACTATCGCCGGTAGTGAGCGGCTCGTTGAAACGTTGCGCGTCGTAGGTGGTCCAGCGCGGTGTTGGTATCTCTAACACCCGCACATACCAAAACGCGGGAAGTGCTGGGTCAAAATGTGGATCACGCCAAACCGTCGCTAACGTCGCAGCACCGATGCTATTGGCGTAGGTGGCGTTGGCAACGTCTACCGTATTACCAATCGCGGGCGCCAAATGGGTTTCCGGGTCAGCAACACGATCGCCCGCGAAGGCGACGTCATAAACCTGCTCCTGTAATTGTCCGTCAGCATCTATCCAGCCTTTAACAACTTGCACTCGATCGAGATTGGCACCGAGAGGATCCCGAGCTGCACTAATCATTAAATGGGGCGTTGACTCAGAAGTGCTTGACGGAGGCAATTGCCCGCCCATCGGTACCCCCTGTGCATACCCTCGGGTAGCACGGTCATGGGCATATAGATCATCGTCATCAAAGGACCACCCCGCGAATAAGCGTAGGCGGATTCGCGTGCCGGTAGTGGCATAGACTTCACGTCGCTTCATGGCATCGAAGACCCCTTCCCGAGTATTGCCCTCTGCCCAAACGGCAGCCAAACCCGACGACACCAAGCGCCAGACCTTCTGCAGTTGCTGGGCCATTTTCAACTGAGTCCGACCGGGCGCGGGTCCATCGTGAACAAATTTGCCGAAGTAGTTATCTTCCTCTGTGGTAGTCAATGCAGTATGCAGGTCACTAGAGCCAATCATGCCAAACTGAAACGGATTGGCACCCAACGTTTGTGCGTGGGAAAGCCCCTGCTTAAGTGCCGAACGCGCGTATTCATTAGGCAACATGTCTGGGGATTTTTCTGCGGTCAAATTGATATTGCCGTCATCCCAGGTTTCAAAGTCAGCAAAGGGGTCTAGGGGTGATAGAAGAGGATGTGTTTCGCCGTCTCCCTTCACTTGTGTGACTTCGTAAATGGGCTCCCAGCGACTACGAGCACGGGCATAATCACCGTCAAGGGCGGCGCCATTTTCTCGAACTGGACTGAACATTCTACCGTTGCTGACATTGCCATTATGTGCGATAGCCAGCACTTGCCCGGGGGTTTGGGCCTCATAAGCGGCGAGATGATTCCACAAGTCTTCGGGGTCCGTACTATCCTGAGCCGAGTAGGGCAACTGACGATTAGTCAACGTCGCATCGTCACGAAACAACACCACTCGATGTAAGTTATCCCCACTGACCATGGAGGTCCACTCGTAGCCGATCAAGGTAGTGAATTGGCCTGGAACATACCATTTGTCAGCGCTGGCACCCACCGCGTTCCAAATGGGTTGACGCAATGCAGGTGGCGTGCGCTTTGCCGCTTCGGTGCTTTGAATCAATTCACTGAACAGTTTAGCCAACTCTAGGTCCTTGCCCTTACGCATAAGGTCTGCCATTTCTCGGCCCAACGCCCAGTCGAAGAGTGCCGCATCATTGGCCTCTAAGCGTGGAAAAACACCGAGATATTCGGCGTGATCAGTAACGGCTAAGAAATCTAACGGCCGACGCAAACGAACCGGTATGCCGTTTTCCGTCTCTACCGTTTCACCGCGAGCAAAGCGCCAAGCGGCCTCCCGATTTAATCGACTGCCTAAAATGAATGCATCTGCTGACTGGGTGGTATGTAAATGAGTATCACCCCAGTAGAGCTGCCGCTCAGCGTTGGTTATGGGCGCAGAATAGGCCTTTGCGGCCGAGACTGTAGTCACTTCGCTCGATAGTCCAAGCGTCGAATACAGTATAGAAAGGCCCCCCACTATGCGAAAGAAAAACCGAAGGCAGTGATGGAAGTCAATCCACATAAGCGTCGTCCTCGTCCTAATGCGCGTTGAGCCTGCCGGCGCAACACGAGTAATTGATTGCCTAGACTGACTGAAAGCGCCTCGAAAACACGCTTGCTCAGTCAGATCATGGCGGGCTAAATGGTGTACCACTTGTCATTCAGGGGCATTCGCCGCGGCCTCTGCTCTCGCGGCCTGACTCGCGGTATCGACAGGCTCAATACACCAACTGATACCCCGCCGCAGCAGGGTATAAAAGACAGGTAACTCCCAAGAGCAGCGATCAATGGTTGGCCAATAATCCATTAGTGGCTGCATGTCATAGTGGTGTCGACAATGACCCAAGGTGAGGTAGAGTACCGCACCCTCACCTTGCTCATGAATGTAGAATACCGGGTGCTTGGCCGACTCCCATTGATCGTCCACAAAGCCCGGCGCTGCACCCCCGTATTGGCTTTCAAGGAGCACGTTAAGTTCACCGTAGGTACGCATGAGGTACTGCTCATCAGTCGCTGTAAAGGGCTCAACATCCTTCACCAATGGGTGGTCAGGCTCAGCGACTGTTACCGTGTAAGGCTCGATGGGTGGATGCGATCGAAACATGGAACCCAGTGTCTCCATAAATAAGGGCGCCCAATCGGGGGTGCCAAAATTGCCATCTGACATCAGGCGTAGAACGGCATTAGTGCCGTGCAGGGCATACCAGCGGCCACCTTCATGCACCCAGTCTCTGAGCGCCTCTTGCGCTGTTAATGACGGCACAACATTGCAGGTATAACTAATGAGAAAATCCGCTTCCCCCAGCGCTTCGAGATTTTCGTAATCCTCAAAAACGCGTATGCGCACTCGATCGTGCTCGGCTAATAATTTGAGGATCTCTAAACGCGCAAAATCTATATCGTGCCATAGCCCACTAGCCACCAGGATACCGTTGATGCGCCCGCCCGTGCGTGCCTGTTCCGTCATTATCAACTTCCTCAGCTATTGATGTACTTATCGATCGTCATGTGTAATTGACGTATCCGACTTTCTTGGTAGCTCGCTAGAACAACGGTGCCACCTTGCTTTGCCTTCATACCTGCTTGAACAGCAGGCAAATTTGCATCGTCTTGATCAAAAACCGGGCCCAATGCACCCAGTTCAGGCACCGAGGCAAAGGGTTGGTCCTCAGGAATCACTACGCACTCCGCCGGCTCGGGACGATCGGTTCCTTCCGGGTAGCGCAGTAAAATCATAACGTCGAAAATACAGCTGTCCGGGTTATTGCCATCGGGTAAGAACCGATAAACAAGGTTGCCGCTATAACCCACCCATACTTGAAAGTTAGGGAACAGTCCGTACAGTATGGCATCCTGAAGCTCAGCCATTGTGGCGTCTTGCAAATTGTCACCCGATGACTGCTCGAACATCTCACGATTTAATTTAGCCACATATTCGCGCGCGGTAATGTCCGTTGGAATCTCCAGGCCTTCATCAGAATCGATCGCCATTCGACCGGACATCAGCAAAATATCGCGGATGACCGATTCTTGCGGAATTCCCTCCAGATGCGGGCTAGCAATCCCCATGGGGGTCACCGAGCGGCTTATATTATCGCCAAAGGTATCGTATTGAGAGTTCGCGTCCCCCGTGAACGTCAGAATCTGCTTGTGTGTCTCCAAGGTGTGCCACGACTCCATGAAGGCCTCAGCGCCCACCTTCCAGTTACATTTGATCTTGCGCTGAATATGAAGTCCCTTCCAATATTTCTCGAGGGGGAAGCGCTCAAAATGTGCCGGCATCACCTCCATATACTCCGCGAGGGGCTGACTGTTGGGGTCAAAGTTGATAAAAATAAAGCCACCCCAAGTATCAACCTTCACTTGCGGTAGGCGCATGTCCCGTCCCTCAAGGTGCTTAAAATCCCAGTCATTTGGAATACCGACAAAATCGCCGTTAAGGTCCCATGTCGAGCCATGGAAGGGACAGCGGAACTCACTAACACTGCCCGACTCATCTCGCAGGCAACGGCCTCGATGCAAACAGGCATTGATATACGCATTGATGGCGCCGCTAGGGGTCCGCGTCACTAAGACATTTTTGTCGATGATTTTATAAACGTGGTGGTCACCAGGCGCTGGAATTTCCTCCTCTCTACAGACCATCTGCCATACTTTCGGCCACATCTTGTCTTTTTCAAGATCAAAAAAAGCCTGGCTTATATAGCGATCTACAGGAAGGTCTTCGTCGCCTAAGTACGGATTACTCTTGATGCGTAGATAATCAGGAACATCGACTTGCTCTAGGTCCAGCAAATCTTGCCAAGTCGTGCCCTCAAATCGACCGCCATCGCCTTGAAGTTTGTCTTCGGGTTTGTTCATTTAATTAACCTCCCAAACGTGGGTATTTATTGTATAAGGTCACACAGCAAGAATGTTGACGCCACTAATGCCGGGGGCGCCATAGACGTGGGTGTATCCGACCTTCGGCGAGTTAGGCACTTGTCTAGCATCCGCAGTGCCGCGAAGTTGATGACAGATTTCATAGACTTGCCGTAATCCTGATGCACCAACGGGCTCTCCGTTCGCCAAACACCCGCCATCGGTGTTAACGGGCAAGGATCCTGTTATCTCGGTACGACCCTCAGCAATCCACTGCTCTTGATCGCCGTGCGCACAGAAGCCATTTTCTGCCATGTGCATAATTTCAGCGCCCACTTCGGTATCCTGAAGTTGCGCCACGTCCACATCTTCAGGACCAATGCCGGCGAGTTCAAACGCTGCCCTCGACGCTGTTACCGTTGGCGAGTCCGCGACAAACGGCGCCTGAGAGGGAGCAAAGACCTCAAAGCTACCATAGCTCCGTGAGCGTACGACGGCAGTTTTTAAGTAGATAGGCTTACTGCTGTATTTGTGGGCAATATCCGCCCGACAAATGACGAGAGCGCAGCCCCCCTCAGCAGGGCTACAAAACATATATTTGCTCAGGGGCTCGCTGACCATGGGCGCGTGCTCAATGTCTTCGCGTGAAAGTGCCGTTTGGCGCCAGGCAGTAGGCGTAATGGAGCCATTACGAAAGGCCTTTTCAGCAGTGCTCACCAAGGTGTTATTGGAAATACCGTAGTCATGCATATAACGCTGGATTTTCATGGCAAAAAACTGCGTCGTCAGCATGAGTCCCGTCTCACCGTACCAATCATCAAGACCCCACTCTTGGGGTTTGGGGTTAAAAGCCCCTCGCGGATGTTTATCAAACCCCACGACGAGCCCCGTATCATACTGGCCTGATGCAATAGCCGAATATGCCGCGCTCAGTGAGCTACCGCCCGTCGCGCAGCCATTCCAAATATTCGTAAACTGAAGCCCGGTGAGTCCCAATAAATTGACTAAAGAGTCGGCATTACCACCATCTTGACTGCCGCCGAAAGCAAACTGCATGGCTTTGAAATCAGTACCGGCATCAGCCATCGCCGCGCGGGCAGCCGCAGCGCCTTGCTCAAGACCTGAGAGGGCGGGGCTTCGACCGAACGGATAGAGACCCAATCCAACAATGGCGACATCCATTAGCGTGTTGCCTTCTTTTTAAACTGAAAGGTAACCCACTCGGTACCGTTTTCTGCTTGTCGAACAGGAATAATCTCCATCTCCATCTCCATGCCAATCGTTAAAGCATCGGGCGTGTTCTCACGCAGCCGACTTTCAACCCGTAAACCACAGTCAAGCTCCACGTAACCCACCCCGTAGGGCACGAAAGTCTCTGGGGTTTCATCGGTATAATAAGGGTCTTTAGGCATAAAACTTTGAATAGTCCATGTCCACAGTCTACCCTCCCGGCCCATACCCACCACCGTCGTTTCACCGCCGGTGCAATGACGACAGCTACTCTGGGCAGGAAACGCATGTTCGCCACAATTGTCGCACCGACTGCCAAGAAGCTCAGGTGCTTTGGCGGGCCAGCTAAATAAACCTGCCTGTAGCGGCTGTTGTTCGATCATGACATCCTCGTTTACGGGTTAATGGTGATAGCAACGGCATTGGCGGAGACAGCCCAGTCGCTGCCAGACCACCGCGTTCACACTGGCGCCCCCTACCGCTAATCGGCGTCACTCCGACAGGGCGACAGACTCCTCCAGCAGCACGCGAAGATTCGCCATAAAGCGGGCTGCATCGGCACCATCAACCACGCGATGGTCACTAGACAGACTCATTGTCATCACCGGTGCAACGGCCAGCTCGCCATTCCGCACAACCGGACGTTCCACCGCCGCCCCGACAGCCAAAATAGTTAGCGCGGGCTGGTTGATGATGGCGTCGAAACTGTCAATGCCAAACATCCCTAGATTACTGATGCTGAACGTGGCCAAGGTCATTTCATCGCTACTCAGTCGGCCTGTTTTAGCCCGAGCCGCCAAGTCACGCATCGCCGTTGAGATCGCATCCAAAGTGAGTCCACCAGCATGTTGCAGTACGGGCATGAAGACACCGTTATCGGTAGCGACTGCCGAGGCAATATTTGCCTGGGAATGGTGCTCAAGCGTTTCGCCGTCGAAGCGGCCATTAACCCTTGGATTGTCGCGCAACGCTATGGCACAGGCTTTAATCAACACATCGTTCAAAGAAATGTTAACGCCATTCTGACGGGCATTAAGGGCTTTTCTCAGTGCCATTGCCGCAGTGAGGTCAACGTCAATATTGACACGAAAATGCGGTACCTCCTGTTTAGCCTTTGACACAACGCGGGCGATCGCACGGCGGGCACCCGACAGGGGTTGACGGATGACCGAATCTTGCGCCGTCGCCTCTACACCGCGGCTATCCCCGACACTGACATTAGCCGATAGCTTTCCTCGCCGAGCCGCAGCCACCTCCACGTCAGCTTTGCTGATGCGGCCGTGACGACCTGTTGCTCGACAGTCCTGAAGGTTGACCTCGAGCGCCGCAGCCATACGGCGGGCTACCGGTGTGGCCTTCAAATCAACATCGCTGATTAGTGGGCTGGCTGCAAATACCCGCGCTTCTGGCATAGCCAACGTTAATCCAGCACTCGCAGCGGCTCGGCGCACGTCATCAAGGCTGACTCGGCCATGGCGCCCCGTCGCCGCCACATGGGTAAGATTGATACCGTTGTGATGAGCCACGCGTCGAGCAACGACCGATACCGGCACCGTACCATCATCGGGCCCATCCGCCAGGCTACCGGCGGGGTGAGGGCCAGAATCCGTCGCTGGTGCGCCTGCGGTTGTGACGTCTTCTGGTGGTGGTGCCGCTGGGGCAAGCTCTGTCACCGGTACCTCAACCTCGCCACTGTTGGCGGCCACAAAGGTATCAATGTCGTCTTCGCTCACAGCACCGTCGGCCAGTACCAGCAACAAGCCACCCACCGGCACAACATCGCCAATGGCGGCACACAAACGTACGACTATACCGGCGTCGTTATTAATCACGGTATTGACGATCTTCGCTGTCTCTACATCGACTATGTCGGTATTGGCCGCGACCTCATCACCGAGTGCAACGTGCCATTCAGCGAGCTCACCCTCGGTCATTTCCATGCCCCATTTGGGCATGACTACGGCAGTGAGATTAGCCATCATCGACCTCCCAGCACGTCCCGTACGGCCTGCTCAATGCGCTCTTCACTAGGTATATATGCATCTTCGAGATTGGGTGCAAATGGCACAGGCGTATGGGGTGCGGTGACACACTTAATGGGCGCTCGCAGGGCGCTAAAGGCATGTTCGGCGACAAGCGCTGCTATGTCAGCGGCAACGCTGCAGCGGGGATTCGCTTCGTCCACGCATACTAGGCGGCCGCTCACCTCAACACTCTCTAAAATCGCCTCGCCGTCCAATGGGGAAGTGGTACGAGGGTCAATAACATCACAATAAATGCCCTCTGCTGCCAATTTGTCGGCCACGGCAATGGCTCGAGGCACCATAGCGCCCATGGCGACCAGCGTCATATCGGAGCCCTCTCTCGGGAACGCCGCTTCACCAAAAGGGATCGTATAGCTCTCGTCGGGAACCGGACAACTGGTTTCATATAATAACTTATGCTCTATAAAACATACCGGATCATCATCCCGTATGGCCTGTATCATGAGCCCCTTGGCATCGTAGGCATTACTAGGCATGACCACTTTTAAGCCGGGGATATGGGTAAGCACGGGGTGAAGCATGCTCGAATGCTGGGCGGCTGCTCGCATGCCGGCGCCCGCTGTTGCACGAATAACCATGGGTGTTCGCGCCTTGCCGCCGAACATATAACGGAATTTTGCCGCCTGATTAAAAATTTGATCAAAGCACACGCCAATAAAGTCGACAAACATGAGCTCTGCCACAGGGCGCAACCCAGTATTGGCAGCGCCCGCTGCGGCACCGATAATAGCGGACTCGGTAATGGGCGTATCAATGACTCGACCACGACCAAACCGCGGTCCTAACCCTTTAGTCAGGCCAAACACCCCGCCATACGCTTCATCAGACCCCTGACAGCCAGCACCGCCGGCGACTTCTTCCCCCAAAATAATAACCGTAGCATCACGCTCCATCTCCTGATGCAAGGCCTCGTTAATGGCTTCGCGAATGGTTTTTATCGGATGGTTGTGATGTGTTGCTGAAACACCTGAGTCTGACATGGTCAATTCCCTTATTCTCAATAGGTGCAGTAGACGTCGCTGTAAAGTTCCTCGAGAGAGGGGCGCGGTGCAGCCATGCCGCGCTGAACCCCTTTCTCAATGGCGTCGGCGGCCTTTTCATCCAGCTGATCTAGCTCTGCTGCCTTCATCCAGCCTTCATCAATAACGCGTTTTCTGAAGATCTTTAAACAGTCTTTGTGCTCGCGCAGATACGCGATTTCACCCTCGCCCCGATAAGCCTGCGGATCACCGATAAAATGGCCGTCATAACGAATCACATCAGCCTCAATGCCATAGGGCCCCTTACCCGACCGGCAGTGTTTAATGGCCTTCTTCGACGCCTCATAGACCGCGAAAAAGTCAGTGCCATCCACCGTGTCACAGGGAATATTAAACGCGCGCACACGTTCAGCAATCTCCCCCGAAACCGCATACGAATCGCCCGTACCCTCTGCGAGGTGATTATTTTCAAATACAAAGAAATGCGGCAGATCAAGTACGCCCGCCAGGTTCAGTGCCTCCATTACCGTCCCTTGATTGGAGGATCCATCACCACTAAACGACACGGCGACGTCGGGCTTACCCAAGGTCTTAATCGATAAAGCGGCGCCGTTACATAGCGGCGGTCCACCACCGACAATGGCGTTCGCACCGAGCATACCTTTGTCCATATCGGCAATGTGCATAGAACCGCCTTTGCCTTTACACAGCCCCCCCGATTTACCCATAATTTCAAGAATCATTAGTTCAATATCACAGCCTTTGGCGATGCAGTGACCATGTCCTCGGTGCGTACTACCGATGATGTCATCATCGGACAAGTGCATACAGACACCGACGCCTACCGCCTCCTGACCATCGTAGGTGTGAACGAAGCCAGGAATATTTCCCGCCATAAATTCCTTGATCATTCGCTCTTCGAATTGGCGGATGGTGGTCATCGTTGTATACGCCTCCACCAAAAACTGCTTTGAATACTTCATCCTATTGTCCTTGATATGTGTTCAAGCATTTTTGATACTAGAAACCAAAACGAAAAAAAGCAAGCACGATTGTTTAGAACAATCACACGCAATTGCGCAGCAGAGCAAAACGCGATATATAAGCAGCTTGTCGATTTCACTCACCAGGTTAACCGCCGCAGTAGAAGGGCACGCATGAACAAAGTCAGCCAAACGAAGGCGCGAAAAAAAATCAAGTCCGCCAGCCCCACGCAGCGAGCACAGAAAGCCGACGGTACACCGTCCCGCGACGGCGTTGGCTGGCAGGCTGAAAAAAGCGCTATGACTCGCAAAGCGATTTTAGAGGCGGCCATGGAATGCTTTGTTAACCGGGGCTACAACAAGACCACAACAGCTATGATAGCCGCGCAGGCTGGCGTATCTAGAGGCGCAATGATGCATCATTTTTCCTCTCGCTCAGCGGTTATGGAAGCGGTTGTCGCTTATTTACACACGCGTCGACTAGAGGAATATCGCGGATTGATGGCCGATATCGACATGCCAGAGAAACAGCTGACTCGGGCAGATATCCGACGCTCGGTGCAGGCCGCCTGGGACTACGTCAATATGCCCTCGTTCGTCGCGTATCAAGAGCTGCTCGCGGCAGCGCGCACAGATTCCGAGTTAGCTGAGGTTATTGGTGAAGTCGAGCGAGACTTTGAGCAGCAATTTTTGCGCACCGTAAAATCCGTGTTTCCCCACTGGAAAAAAGTCAAATCCTTGCAGGCGGCGCACGATCTGGTTCAGTTTGTTATGAATGGTATGGCTGTTAACTATCGCTTTGCCAATCGCAAAAAGCGCGCCGAGCGAGTGATCGACCTCGTCACCGATCAACTGGCAGTGGTATATGCGGTTGAAAAGCCCGCCTAATGTGCGGCCGTTGACTCCCCTCTTGGGACGGTGGCCGGTCATGCTGGACGCTTAGCGCCCTGCTATCGCCGGGTTCACACCACGCTATTGTTGTTGAAAAAAACATGCTGTATTGTCTTTTTGTGCCACATTCAACCATCAAGCCGCAGAGGGTTTCGCATGTTGGGTTGCTTTTCTGGGGCGGGTAAGATCGTCTCTATTGTCGGAGCGGGCAGCCCCGATAACATGGGCCAAGTGATGGCCCGAAAATTTGCCGAGACGGGTGCAACCGTCGTGGTATCTGGGCGTCGTACCGAGGTGTTGATGGCCCTGGCCAATGACATCGCTGGCGACTGGGTCGAATGCGATTTCTGTGATCGCTCGTCAATTAACACCATGATCACGACGATTGTTGAGCGCCATGGCGGCATTGATGTCGCTATCAATGCCACTGGCTGGGGATTGTTAACGCCCTTTTGCGACACGACCGAGGAAGAGCTTGATCGCATGGTCGATTTACAATTTAAAGGCCCCTATATTTGGCTACAGCGACTCGTTGAAGTTATGTCGGCGCGCCAGGCAGGTAATATTATTCAGATTTCCTCGGCTACCGCTAACATCATGCTCGATAACCATGCGGCGTACATGGGTACGAAGGCGGGTATCGATCACGTGATACGCACAGTCGCTAACGAATTTGGTGCATGTGGTATTCGAGCCAACACGATATCGCCTGGATTGACCGATACGCCAATGACCGCTGAGGCCATGCAAAGTCAGGCGCTGGTCGATGCGTTTGAGCAATGTTACCCCCTAGGGCGGATTGGGACGTCCAACGACATCGCCGCCGCCGCTTTATTCTTGGCCAGTGACGATTGCTTCATGACCGGTGAAAACTTACAGGTCAATGGCGGGCTGTGTCTAAGGCGCAATCCTCGAGCCGAGGAATTACACGCGGCCATGGTAGCCGCCGGCGACATACCACTGTAAGCAGTCGCTATTTTGGTTCAACCTATAGAAGTAAACAGGAGTACATAGCATGGGATTAGTACAAGACAAGATCTGCTTGGTCACCGGCGGGGCATCGAACCCAGGCCTTGGTCATGCCATTGCACATAAATTCGCCGCTGAGGGAGCGAGGGTTATTGTCACCGATATGGATAAGGCGGGTGCTGCGCGAACAGCGAAAGAGATTACTGCGGCCGGCGGAAAGGCCGTATCGTGGCGTCAAGATGTGACCGTAGAGGCTGAGTGGGACAGTACAATAACGCAGATTAAAAGCGACTTCGGACGCCTAGATACGCTAGTCAACAACGCCGGCATGGTCATACTCAAGCCCATTGAGGATTTCACCCTCGAGGATTTCAACCGGCAAATGTTGGTTAATATGACCAGTGTTTTCTTGGGAACTCAGCGCGCAGTGGCCCTTATGCGCGACACTAACACCAAGGGCTCAATTATTAATATGTCCTCTGTGGCAGCCTTGGTGGGCGTCTATGCGGTATCGGCGTATGCCGCTAGCAAAGCAGGCGTTCTGGGCTTCACCAAAGCCATTGCCGCAGAAACGGCCAAGCAAGGCATTCGCTGCAACACCATTCACCCGGGAATGATCGCGACAAATATGAATGCTCAGGCAAGCGAGGAAAACGCCGCGGAATACGAGGCCATTACCAGCGCCATTCCCATGGGCTACATGGGGCCGCCGTCAACGATTGCCGATGCCGCCCTGTTTCTTGCCAGTGACCTCTCATCTTATGTAACCGGCACACAGCTAGTCGTCGATGGCGGCATGATTAACCAGTAGAGGAGCCGTCATGATAGACAGCGTTGAAAAAGACAAGCTACACATTAGAGCCCTGCTGGATCGCTACTGCGATGGGGTTAACCAGCGAGATGCGGCGATTTGGGGTAGCACGTGGGCGGAGGACGGCGTCTGGGAACTGCCTCATTTGGCCATGGAGGGCATCAGAGGTCGTGAGACGATCGTCGCCGCTTGGTTGGAAGCCATGAAGCTGTTCCCATTTGTTAACATGATGGCACAACCCGGGTTCATTGACGTCGATGGTGATCACGCGACCATGCGCAGCTACACCACTGAAGTCGCCGTCACCCAAGAGGGAAAAGACATTCGACCCCGGGGCGAGTACCACGATGAGTGCATTCGAGAAAACGGTGAATGGAAATTTTCCTTGCGAAAATTTCGAGTCTTACACGGCGAATAACCCTCGTTTCAACTGTGGATCTATGAAACGCATCTTCGCCTCGCCACCACGTCCTGAAGGACCTAATGGGATAGTCCGCATGCTATCTGAACGGGCTTTGCTGACGCTACACCCCGGGCAGTCCCGCCGTCGATGCGCCATCAATGACCAGCTCTGAGCCAGTCATGAACTTCGACTCGTCCGAGCCTAAATAGGTCAATAAAGCCACCACTTCCTCCAGTTGTCCCATGCGACCGACAGGCGCTATGTTCTCCAGCATACCCCGCGCCACACTCGGATCGGGCGCGCTGTTTATGGCTCCCTCGATAAGCGCGGTTTCGATAACGCCTGGGTGAATAGTGTTAACACGGATATTGGTTTTTTCGCGCGCCAAGTGAACGGCGCTGGATTTTGCCAAGAGGCGTAACGCACCCTTGGTGGTGGAGTAGGTCACATCACCGGCCAGCGCTAAAATACCATTGATTGAGCTATTGAGAATGATTGAACCTCCTGAGCCATCAGGATTAGCGCGCATTAACTCCACACTCGCTTTAATGGTGAGCATGGGCCCCGTCAAATTGATATCCAGTAGATTCTGCCAGGCGTCGAATTCCACCGTTTCAATATCACTGTCGCCGACATTGGTGCCCGCATTTGCAAAGGCGATATCGAGACGGCCAAAGTTGTCACGAACCGCACGCTTCACCCCTTCCCACCCGGCAACATCTTGAACGGCGTGCTTGATAAACACCGCGCCGTTGGCCTGGGCTATGGCATTGCCGGCCTCGCTGTTGTTACCGGTAAACACCACGTTGGCTCCCTGTCGGGTAAACCCTTCGACTGCCGCCTTGCCAATACCACTGGTGCCACCCGTAATAAGTGCAACTTTTCCTTCCAATCTAACGGTCGCGGTCATAGCGCTTTCCTAGCAATGAGTATCAATGTAAAGCCGCCCATAGCCGCATGGCACCCATGCCTAACGTAGCCGTGCAAAAAGCAGTCTCCATCGTTTAGGCTGACATTGCATACGGGTTTTTACAGGTCTGTGGGATAAGATTATTCATGCGCCACGAAAAAAGCAAGCACGCTTGACTTTTTATTTATTGACACCTAGCCTCACCGGTATTAGTCGGCCTCTGCTTGTTTGCCCTCTTGGCTTTGCAGAACGCTACGTTACCGCTGACAGGAGTCGTCCGCCATGAGTAAACTCGCTATTATCGCCTGCATTAGTTTAAGCAAAGACAGTGCACCCCTGTATATCAAAGGTGCGCAAGCGCTGATTGCACCCACTCGCGCAGAGCCAGGCTGCGAGTTATACGGTATGGCGATTGACGTCAGTGATCCGACAAAAGTGTGGATCTCCGAGCAGTGGGCGTCGCAAGAAGCCTTAAACGACCATTTTGCAACGGATCATGTAAAAGGGTTTTTAGCGTATGTAGGGTCCCTGGACGTCTTAAATATTGAGACCCGACAATATGATGTGACGAATGTTGGGCCGGTCGTATTCCCCAGCGATTAGAGCGGCCACACTCCGAACATAAGCACGACGCATGAAGAGAGGACATAACGTGGATGCACAGGATAGAAACGCTCAGTACAACCGAATGGTTATACGCATGATGGAACATGTGGAAAACGGTACCACCGACTGGGCAGAAGACACCATGATCATCGCCTCATCGGAGTACACCGAGTCCGAGTTCTGGCAAACCGAAATGGCATGTGTGTATAGAAAACTGCCGATTTTAGTGGGTATGAGTCACGAGATTCCTGCGCCCGGTGATTTTAAAACCCTCGATATCCTCGATATTCCACTCATTATGACTCGGCAGGCTGATAACTCAGTGCGCGTGTTGATGAATGTGTGTAGTCATCGCTCTATGATTTTGGTCAAAGAGCAGGTGGGTAATAAACGGGTATTCACCTGCCCGTATCATGCCTGGTCATTTAGCAACGACGGCTCATTGCGGGCGGTCGCTGAGGCCTCAAAATTTGGTGATGAATGTAAAGATCGACACTTGGTGCAATTCCCCTGTCACGAGGAAGGCGGGCTGATTTTCGCGGTCCTCGATCCTGATTCAGATATCGATATTCGCGCATTTCTAGGCGGCATGATGGACGATGTGGCCGCCAAGGGCATGGAAAACTGGAGCTATATTGGTAATCGCGTGATTACTGGCGCCAACTGGAAAGTCGCTTATGATGGTTACTTGGAGGGGTATCACTTTAAAAGTGCACACCCAGAGACCATCGAGCCACGGACATTTTCTAATATTATGGAGTTCGATGCTCACGGACCACACTTGATTGTCGGTTACCCCCAGAAAACCATTCTGAACTTGCGGGAAAAGCCTGAGGACACGCTTTACGCCTGCGAAAATGATGGCTATGACTTTATTCGTCTTTTCTTTCCCAATACCTCTGTTTTTATGGCCCCGGAAATTACCCAGGTTGCGCAATTAATCCCCGGGCCCGAGCCCGGTCAGAACACCACGATTTTGCACTTTTTACACCCGAACGCACCAGCATCCGACGAAGAAGTGGCCGCCCGAGAGCAAATGGCTGATTGGTTGCAAGACGTCGTCGACACAGAGGACTATAAAGTGGGTCTACAGGTACAGCGCGGCATGGCGTCAGGACTACAAAAAAATGTCGTGTTCGGGCGTAATGAGCGTGGCAACCAGTTCGTTCACCGATGGATTCATCACTATATGAACAACGATCCCGGGGCAAAGGAGCCGACCCTTTGATACGGCGCTGGCAAATGCAAAAAAGCGACCACGGTCGCCTTTTTAACGGATTGGGTGCCAACAGGCTGCTAGAAATCGCTTAAACCTTGACCATCAGCTTGCCGTTGTTCTTGCCTTCAAACAGTAAGTTGTACGCCTCTAGACAGTGGTCAAAGCCATCAACAATATGCTCTTTAAACGTCAGTTGATCGGCTTGAAGCCATTGCGTCAACTGCGCTTGTCCTTCGCCAAAACGGGTAAGATAGTCACTGATAAGATAACCCTTCACCGTGACACTCCGCGCTAACACCTGCCACCAATTATACGGGCCGGGGACGGGCTCGCTACTGTTATAGCTGCTGATACTGCCGCAGAATACCACTGTCGCGTCTTTGTTAAGGTTCATCAGGGCGGCGTCTAAGGTTTCGCCGCCCACGTTATCGAAAAAGACATCAACACCCTCGGGGCACGCGCGTCGAATGGCTGCCTCAAGATCGCCACAGGTTTTATAATTGAGACAGTCGTCGAACCCCAGTTCCTCTGTCACCCATTGGCATTTTTCATCACTGCCCGCTAAGCCAACAACACGCAGGCCTTTGATTTTCGCTATTTGGCCGCCAATGGAGCCCACAGCACCCGCAGCCGCACTCATGAGCAGCGTTTGTCCGCTCTTAATATCACCGGCGGAGAGCAGACCAAAATAGGGTGTCAGGCCGACCGCACCAAGAATGCTCAGGTAATAATGATCTGGAAAAGGACTGTCTTCCGGGATTTTGCTGAAGTAGTCCGCAGGCGCTGTACACAGGGTTTCCCAGCCCGACATGCCATACACTCGATCGCCCGCAGTAAAATCCGGGCTCCTACTTTCGACCACGGTGCCCGCTACCGTGGCGCGAATAGGTTCACCCAAGCCAATAGGGGGTAGGTAACTCGGTGTATCCGACATCCACCCACGAATGGCGGGATCCAACGAAAAGTAACTGGTAGCAATAAGCAGATGGTTGTCGGGGGTTTCGGGCACCGGCGACTCAATAATATCGACATCGGCTCTGGTAGGTACACTTGCCGGTCGCTGCTTTAAGACCCAAGACCGCTTGTTAGCTGGTTTCATTTTAACCTCGTGCGTTTTTCATGACTGGGAGAAAACCCGGGCTGGGCAATGACACTGCGAATGCCTGCAAAAAGAATCAACCCTGTTTGTTTTTCTAACACGCGGCTAATGTTATACTGCGACGACGCAGATGTCCTCATTTTTTAACGGGTAGCTCACGCCCTTCTCACATGGAGATAGCTCTTATGTCTGCTTTTGTGTCCGCGTTTCCCGATAAGGAACTTGATAACAATACCAGTCGTGCGGTGGAACTTGGAGGGAAGCACTTATTGGTCTGCCGTGCCAGCGGAGAGCTCTATGCTGTTGACAATCGCTGCAGTCACCAGGAGGCCGAGCTTGCTGGCGGCCGTATCCGCGGATGCTTTATTTCTTGCCCCCTTCATGGTGTGCGCTTCAACCTTAAAGACGGCGAACCCATGGGGCACCTGACCCGCTTGGCGATCGCTACCTACCCCGTGCGAGTGGTAGGCGGAATGATTGAAGTGGACGTCAGCTGAGACGAGGGTCTAGGGTGGCAGGCGCCACCCTACAGCTCAGTACCGGTCCCCCATACTGCCTTGTCTGTGAGGGTTAGCTCCACTGTCGTGACGCCGCACAGAAAGCGATGACCAGTAACTGGTGGCAGGGCGCTCGAGTGCATGATGGACAAGCCATCCCCCTGTAAAAAACAATCAACACTGTTTGTCAAAGTTTGGTCGCTGTGAGATAGTTTTATGAGGGGTAAGCATAGCTTGGCTCACCCCTTGCTAGATCGATAAGCGCTGAAACAACGAGCTAAATAATCGTTACTGGGAGAATGTCATGGCATTACTTGCTGGCAAAGTCGTGGTCGTTTTAGGTGCATCCGATAGCCGCGGCATGGGCGCTGCGACAGCGCGGCGCTGCCTTGAAGAGGGCGCGAAGGTTATTATTGCCGCACGTAGTGCTGAGAAAGTCGCCGCCGTTGCTGAGACACTCGGCTGCATTGACGCACGCTGTGATATTACCCAAGACAATGACCTTCAACAGCTGACCCAAATGGCTCTCAGCGAGTATGGCCAGCTCAACGTGGCGATCAACTTTGCAGGTATTGAGGCGGGCGGTTCCATCGCTGAGCTGGATCGCGAAACCCTACTAAACAGTGCTAACGTGCACTTTGCAGGTACGGCGCTGTTCATTCGCTTCATGGCGGCAGCCATGGGTGACACCGGGGGTTCTATTATCACTACCTCATCGCAAACCGCACTGTTAGCTGCACCAAGGCTCGCGGCTTATGCGGGTGCAAAAGCAGGGGCAGACCACGTTATGCGTATTGCCGCCAACGAGTACGGCAAAGCCAATATCCGTGTCAATGCCATAGCGCCCGGATTCACTCCCACCGGCATGACTGAAGGTTATCTGCAAGTCCCGACTATTGAACCGGCTTTCCTCAAGGAGCTGGCGTTACCGCGCCTGCCCAGCACTGAGGACATTGCCAACGCCGCCGTATGGCTGGCCAGTGATCAATGTTTCGTTACCGGCGACGTGCTCGATGTGTCCGGTGGACAAACACTCAATCGTATTCCTACGGTCGCAGAGATGATGGCGGAACAGTAATCACATGATCAACCATGGCCGCAAAGGCAACAACAAATGCCGATAAAGACCCACTGTTTGGCCGCCTTCGGGTGGCAAGCTCTGTCGGCCAGTACGACACCTATTTTTCATAACCAGGACATCGCTCATGCCAAAAGCCGTTGTTTTACACAAGCATCCCCAAGGCAGTATTCAAGAGTCTGACTTTGCGGTGGTTGATATGCCCATGCCGCAGATCAAAGACGGATTTTTTATCACTCACAATCGGGTCATCTCGCTTGACGCGGGCTTTCGAGCTTGGATGAGTGCCGGCGCCGGAGATAACTACTTGCAGGGCATGCAACTCGGAGAGCCCGTACAAAGTATTGTGCTGGGCGAAGTGATTGAGTCAGCTAATGAGCTGTACCCAGTAGGTACTATGGTCAATGCACGCACCGCATGGGAAACCTATAGCGTTCTCGATGGTAGCGACCTGTGTGCGCCTTTACAGCCCGCTGACGATCTGCCGCTAGCTGAATACATGGCTACCTTAGGGCCCACCGGCATGACCGCGTGGATCGGCTTTTTTACCATTGGCCAACCGAAACCCGATGACGTCGTGGTGGTCAGTGCCGCGGGTGGCGCGGTGGGTACCGTCGTCGGTCAGCTGGCAAAACACCTCGGCTGTCGCACCGTAGGATTAACGAGCAGCGCCGACAAAGCCCAGTGGCTGACCGACAGCGTAGGCTTTGACGTAGCGATTTCCCGAGAAGCCGACCCTAATCTAACCCTTGCCCTACGGCGAGAGGTGCCTGAGGGTATCGATATCTTTTTCGATAATGTCGGTGGTGCGGTCCTCAATGAAGCCATGGGCCATTTGGCTGAAAACGCGCGACTGGTCCTGTGCGGCGCCATCTCACAATATGAAGCTCACCCCGAAGCAGTCACAAACTGCTGGGAGCTGGTGACCAAGCGTGCACGAATGGAGGGCTTTATGTTCTCAGACTATGCGCATCAGTTTCCCGAAATTCTTGCTGAACTTGAGCAGCGGTTGCGTAACGAAACGCTCAGAGGCTTTGATCAGCAATATCTAGGTATTGAACAAACCGCTCAAGCCTTCTGCGATATGATGCATGGCCGTTCCCGCGGTAAGTGTTTAGTCGTGTTGGAGTAAGCCATGCCCACTGTGCCCCGTGATGTTCCCCAGGAGCTTTTAATCGATTTTGATATCGTAGCGGATCCAGCGCTACACGACGATCCGCAAGCACGGCTCATCGATGTTTTTGAAAACGATGGCAGGGCCATCAGTTACAGTCCCCATAATGGTGGTCATTGGATCATCACGACACATGGACTTGCGCACGAAATCCTTTGCGACGCCCAGCGCTTTGGCTCTTTCCCCATTGGCGTGCCCGCCAATTACACTCAACGACCGCGGCTCATACCCCTTGAAAGCGATGTCAGTGATCACCGTCGCTATCGCCGATTGCTGCTCCCCATTTTTGCGCCGGATACGGTAAAGCGTATGGAGAGCGCCGTTCGCGAGCGCACCATTAATGTACTCACCAGCACGCTGATCAACGGTGAAATTGACTTTCTAGCCGCCATTGCCAAACCTATCCCCACACAGTTGTTTGCCAATCAAATGGGCCTTCGGGAGGAGGACTTAGGGCAATTTTATACCTGGGAGAGAGGCTTTTACCGAGCTCCCAGCGAAGCCGAACGCATGGCCTGCGGCCAAAACATAGCGACCTATCTGCACAACACGGTTCAAGCCCATAAATTGAACCCTAAAGACGATATTGTCAGCATGCTCCTCGACGCGGAAGTGGAGGGCGAACGCCTGAATGACGACGAGGTGGACGCCGTCTGCTACCTGCTTTTTTTGGCGGGAATTGACACGGTAGCCGCAATGCTTAGCTTCATTACGCTGTATCTCGCTAAAAACCCAGTGCTTTGGGCGCAGATTCGTGCTGACCGGGCCTTTTTAGAGCAGTCGGTGGACGAATTTCTGCGCATGCATGCCTTCATTAATTTGAACCGGATTGTCAGCGAAGACTGCGAATTTCACGGCGTTCACTTCAAAGCAGGGGACAACGTCATTATTCCCAGTTTTGTCACCAATCGCGATAGCGCTGTGTTTTCCGAACCAGCTCATTTCAATGCGGAACGTTCCTCTACCGAAAGAAATCGGCATCATGCCTTTGGCGCAGGTGCGCATAAATGCTTGGGGTTACATCTTGCCAAGCTAGAGGTTCGCGTGGTGTTGGAAGAGCTGTGTGAGCGGGTAGAAACGATTGAGCTAGTTGACCCGGGCCGAGTGACGGCCCATGGGGGAACCACCATGGGGTTAGATACCCTACCAATTAATATCACCCTCGTTCAATGATCGGAGCAGAGTCACTTTATGATTAACCTGTCACGCACGTTCCATACCGGCATTGTCGTCAGCGATATTCACGCGGCGCAAGGCGCACTAGCGAGTAGTATCGATGTGGCGTGGTCACCGATTCGCACCTTCGAGCCGCTACCTTTTTGGACCCCAGCGCTGGGCACACATGACGTTGTCGTCAGCGCCTGCTATAGCAGACAAGGCCCCGTGCATCTTGAACTGTGTCAGGGAACCGGTCGTTTTTACGACCCCGAGGCACAGCCCGACGCTCGACACATTGGGGTATGGGTGGATGATCTACCAGCAGAAACCGAACAGCTACTGCGCCAAGACTGGCAGGTGCTGGCGGCGGGCGCAGCCCCGGAGGAAGGATATGGTGCTATTTGCTATATGCAGCCCGGGATGGGTGGCTTAGTGATTGAACTGGTATCGACCGACTTAAAACCGTTCATTGAGGACTGGTTAGCGGCTGATGCTTAATCGGCTTACGGGCTCCTCTGCTGAGTGACGCCCGAGATAAGCGCCATGGTCGACGGACGCCATCGGCACCCTACTCCACAGTCACTGACTTGAATGGGTTGTACCTGTTTCCTTATTTTGTATTTTTAGAAACTTCTAACCAAGTTGCAATCCATA